>Ga0307511_10000361_pt1 | contig 48300 bp, 55 predicted proteins | sample 13_EM_MG_FD_200266 | JGI IMG/M metagenome (GOLD analysis project Ga0307511, IMG submission 200266) | Populus trichocarpa ectomycorrhiza microbial communities from riparian zone in the Pacific Northwest, United States - 13_EM | ecosystem: Host-associated > Plants > Roots > Unclassified | place... | reverse complement strand
CGTTGCGCTCGGACCTCGAGGAACTCGACCTCCCCAGGCAACTACACGGTGTCGTGATCGAAACCGGTCGTTTCGACCACCAACACTCCTTCCTCATGATGATGGACGTACTGTCGGAGGACGGATATTGGCACCCCTACCTCAGGAGAGCTATGGACATTTGGCTGCCCCTCCGTCACGAAGGACAGGAGCAGGTCATCCGCATCCTGGCCCGTGTCGGCGGACTGTCGCTCTCGGAGTACGACGGTTCCCCCACCGACAAATTCTTGGAACTGCTTCTGGTAAACGAGTGGGCGGCAGTTCCAGGGCGTCCTCTAATGAGTCTCACTGCTAATCACTTGGGACCACTAGTGGAGGTTACGGAACGGTTCAAGGAACTACTGTTCACCGAAATCGATCGAAAGAAAATTATGGGTGCGGTCGAACAGGTTATTCCGGGTCTGGAGAAGCGCCACGATGACGGTTACGAAGGTCCAGGAGAGGATCTCCGTGGTATGGTGGGAGCACTTGTAGGGAAGTTACAGGAACCCAGCCGTCGATCCACTCATTGGTAGATTAGATCATTATCTTTACTATGTACTATACCATGTAATACACCCATATACCCATCATGCAATGATATTTATGGATCGCGGTAAGGGAGCCAGCTGCCGTTAGCGACAGTGGTTGTGGTCGACGGAAGTAGATCAAAGGCGTGGAACTCGATCGGTGGCAGTGCTCCACCGATGCTAGTTCATGCCCAACGAACCTCGGGAAACCTTATCAAGATGAAAGACCAGCCGTGGTCTCCTAATCGTTGTGAGACGCCTAACGGTGGGTTGTTTGCGGATCCCTTGGACGGTCCGGGGGTCGATTATGACAATAAAGAAGGTTTTTTTTTTTTTTTTTTTTTGGCAAGGTGTCATCTCCGCCACCATCGCTCAAGTACAGCTTAGGCCCCCGAGGGATATCACAGGTATTGCAAACATTAAGGATTGGGTGCCGAGTGGCGACTCTGACGCGCAAGCTCTGCAAGGGGATGCCGGTCATCTCAGTGACGGTTGATTTTTCCCGAATTGTCTGTGTGCGTAGATGTAACCCTCCTCACCGCCTTTTGTCATCGTCACAGGCAACGAGTCTATCACAGTCTAGAGAGGGGTGCTCGCCACACCGCCTCTGGAGCCAAGGAGTACACCATGAATTCTACTCGGTGACCTGTCCCAATATTCGAAATCATTACACCAAACGCCATTACCCATCGGCAAACTGACGCTTAGGTGACAGATGACTTACCGAATAACGGATGGTCAATACCGTCGCCTCGACACTGCCTCGACCTCAGCGGCTTTCCGAAACACACGCGAATACGGCCTGACATGAGAAACGCCTGTTTTCAAAACGGCCGCTTCTCTCCAGGATCGCGCGCCCACAAATACGTGCGCACCCTGGCACGCTCACATCTCATATAAGAGCCGCTCAACAATCACTTATAGACGCTCCAGATACGCTTTCGAGCGGTTCCCACGCGGGTCGCCGCTGGTAAATTGGACTCGGAGGTCTCTCGGAAAACTTCATTAAAACATGTGAAATGGTGAAATCCAGACACCGCAGTCCATGCTCTCGCTTATTTTCCTTGTGCCCTTGTCAGCTTACGAAGACGGTGCGGCGGAGTCCCAACCTGTATTCCCGACATACCCACGGGTCCCCTTCAAGCTCCTAGAATTTCAAGGTCGGCTCCGCGAGGTCACCACCGCATATTTCCCGCTCTCTATTGGTAATCCCAACGATTTTACATGGCACCAGGACAGCCCGATACGCATAGATGCGAGTCAGGGTTCAGTGAACACTCCTATCACTCGGCTCTCGCTTTGTTGTTCAGTGTTAGAGCAAGTTCTAGAGTTCCAGAGGGTATTCCGACACGGAGAAAGGCTTCTGCCGCAGCAGAGAAGCTTGCTCTGTTATCCAGATGATAGCCCTCCTTCCGAATCGGCCCTGGACGATCTGTTCACTGGGCCGAAGGACCTGGATGCGAGTGCACCAGCCGTGCTCTCGAGAATCGATTATCTTCAGGCCGTTTATTGACCTTTCCCGAGACATCCTTCACCCATCCGGGGTGCCGCGCGTTCGGTGGGCGATACAGGATACCCACACCCGTTGAATTTACGTGGCGTAGGAGTAGGGTGGTGTTTGATGTCCCTTCGGCACTCGAGTCGAATTGCTAGTGTTGGCCTGCCGACCAAAGAAAGGATACCACCACGAGGCGAGATAGAGCAACCTCCCGCGTCGCGTTACTAGGCAAAACATTCTCAGCTGAGTTGGAACCACGGTGTATGGTCCACCGGTCAGCCGCCCGTGAACTTCATACCTTCACGTTCCCACGATCAACTCTATGGGCTTCCTGGCTAGAGCGTTCTGCGCCACACGATGGAAGCTAAGACCGTCTGGTACCACACATACTCGGTCGAAGTGGTGGCCCAATACTGTTGGTGCTATGGCGTGGAGGGAGGCGACTCGGAGCTGCGGGTCCCTGTGGCCGAGCTTCCAGGCACAGTGGCCTATTGTGCCTTTGATACAAGCAGCGTGTCAGGCTGATTGTTGAAGTTCATAGGGGTGACGTGATGGCGTTCTCCTCTCCATTCTGGGAAGGAGAGGCACGGAACACTACATGTCAAAGCGCCAGAAAGGATGCGGCTCCCACTCATTCACTCTGAACATGTATTGAGTCCGTCACTCGGAGCTGGTTTGGTCGGCTAAACACCTGCGCCGCGAGATATTCCCACAGGGCGCAAAGAGATACCCCGTGAGAGCATCAGCTAATTTGTGCCACGCCCGAGTGCGGGATGTAGGCTTAGGACGTTATTAGGAAGTGGACGATCAACCCAGTGCGGGAGGTCAGAGGCGCCGAGGACCGTGTATGGAGGATACCACCGGGCAGCCGGTACCGGGCACCGGCACAAACGGTTATCTTTCTGATGCCCCCAGTATCCCAGCTATTGTACCGTCGGAGTTACTCTCCGGTAGACCTACCTGGGGCCCTCAGGGTTTGGGCCAACCAAGGCTGAGCAAAGGGGAATTGCTCACCCACGTGACGTGTTAGCCTGTTTAGTCCGGCCATATGATGTATAGGTGGGGAAAGCGTCTATCCGTTATCTCCTTTCCACACCGTACACACAGATATCTGTCTCAGAGTGCAAACACCATGGCTCGGGTTGCGAAAATCAACATCACCGCTACTGGACGGACGATCGAACTTCCAACTGGATTGTTCATCAACAACGAGTTCGTACCTTCTGTAGACTCACAGGAGACGCTTAGGTGCACTATCTCTGTTTGGTTTGGCGGTTGACGGCGTACCCTGACCCATCGGTACCAAACAGCGCTATTAACCCCGCGACGGAAGAGGAGATCTGCAAAGTCGTGGCTGGTTCGTTGCCCCGTATCTCTAGAAATAGCCACAAGCTCACTGTTCCGTGTCCCCTAGCATCTGAAAAGGACATCGATGCTGCCGTGAAGGCCGCGCGCGTAGCTTTCAAAACTACATGGGGCAAAAACGTCACGGGCTTCGAGAGGTCGCGACTCTTGAACAAGCTCGCAGACCTGATTGAGCGTGACCAACAAGAACGTTCGTGGAGCCTAGTTTCTCGGGTATTAGGGTCACTCATCCCGTTCACAAAACAGTCGCCGAGCTTGAGACTTTGAACAACGGGAAGCCGGTCAAGGTCGCTAGGGACTTTGACATCGGAGACTCAATCCAGTGCCTCCGATACTATGCCGGTACGCCCCGACGACTCAGCATCTAGAGACGCGATATACCGGTTAACCCACGGCAATAGGTTGGGCCGACAAGATACTCGGAGAGGTTTGCACCCTCGGGCCTTTACCTCGCTTTAGCCGGGCTAACCTCGATGCCAGACCATCGAAGTGGACAATAAGACCAAGCTGGCATTCACGAAACAAGAGCCCATCGGGGTCTGCGGCCAAATGTAAGTCGTGGAACGCTGAGATCTTACGACCTAATGATGAATGAAATCTCAAGTATTCCCTGGAATTACCCCATCATGATGTGGTAAGCTAAGTGGATTGAGCGAAACGTCAAGTCCCTCTGAAGGTTCTCAGGGCTTGGAAGGTTGCACCCGCATTAGCGGTTGGGTGCACGGTCGTGATGAAGCCGTCGGAATTGACGCCTTTGACTGCCTTGGTTCGGCGTTTCACACACATGCATCAGTTCCTGCTATCCTCATTGGCCAATTCTCTCAGAAACTATCTCAACTCGTCAAAGAGGCCGGGTGTGTGTTGAGAAGCCAACAGCGTGATGACGATCGCTAAAGGGATACCAGATTCCCCCCCGGTGTTGTGAACACGGTTCCTTCCCTCGGTGCCGTCGGTGGTGCGGCCCTGTCGGCGCACATGGACGTCGATAAGGTCGCGTTCACGGGATCAACTGTTACAGGACGGAAGATCATGGAGGCTGCCGCCAAGAGCAACCTGAAGAAGGTGTGGGACCCTTCTTGAGGCGCGGGTTCAACGAGAGGATGTTTATTTCCGTGCTCAGGTTTCGTTGGAACTCGGCGGTAAATCACCAAACATCGTCTTCGAATCTGCAGATCTGGAACAAGGTGTGTTCCCCAAACAGAATGCCGTCAGATGTGGGGCCCCCATAGCTCATAGTCCATCATTTTGTGATTCAGCGGCTACGTGGGCAGCGCTAGGAATATTGTATAATACAGGTAAGGGTCTTCAGCGCTGGCAAGCATCGAAACAATGGGACGATTGTTTGATGGGGGTGCTTTTAGGAGAGGACTGTACTGCTGGCTCCAGGGTTTACGTGCAAGATAGCGTGTATGACAAATTCGTGGGTCTCCTCATCGAGAAGGTCAAATCAACCCCGATCGGAGACGGTTTCGATGAGGCGGTTACCTGTGGGCCAATCGTAAGCGATCGCGCGAGAGGTTCGTTCCGCGACCTGCGGTGTCTTATGCAAAACTTTGACAGATCTCGAAGACTCAATACGATAAGGTTTTGGACTACATCGGCTCTGGGATACAGGAAGGTGCCAATGTTTTGGTCGGTGGGGAAAGGCGTGCTGGCATAGGTTACTTTGTGGATCCTACAGGTAAGGCTGCCTGCGCTTACTTCGTCAATCGTGACTTACCCGAAATTCTTACTCACTTGGGAAAGTCTTCGCCGATGTTCGACAAGACATGAAAATCGTGAGTCAGCTGTATCGCCTCTTAGCGTCCGCTGATAAGATCACTCTTTGACTGTCGGAATTGTATGATAGGTAAAAGATGAGGTAAGTGTCGCCCCTCGTGAGGATCCCCTTTCAGCTTGTTCTCGCTCTGAAGGGCCATTGCAAGATTTTTGGGCCTGTTCTCGCCGTGGGGAGATTCAGCACCGAGGAAGAGGCCATTGAGTTGGCAAACGACACATCATATGGCCTCGGCGCTGGATTACATTCAAGTGGGTTCCGTCTCAACAATGTTGTGGACGTAAGCTCTGACTGTCCGTCTCTTACATATTCCTTTAGCGGATGCAAACCAATGTATGCGCGTTTCATCGGCATTGGAGTCTGGCACAGTGAGTGATCCGGTTATAACCCTCCCTCGATCCATTGAGATGTTCGCCCGCTGAGATGGTGATCCGACTGATTTCCATTCTTCTTTCCTAGGTTTGGGTGAACCAATATAATATCTTGCACTCGAATGTCCCGTTTGGAGGAAAGAGGCAGAGCGGAATAGGTGCGAAATTCGTCCTCCTTGACCCGACGGCATTCCGTTTGATTGACGGGCGGTTTCGTCGAAAGGTCGCGAACTTGGCAAGCAAGCGTTAGACGAGTACATCTCTGTGAAGGCCGTGCACTGGAACTTTGGGGAGAAAGGGTCTTGGCCCCTTTGAGTCATTTCGAAGGATCATCGAGACGCGGATATGTAACAACAGCGCTTTTTGCGAGCTTCGCTCCTCAAAATAACCATACCTTCACACAAAGGCGTTTTCTCAGTTGAGATCGAGAGGGTGGGGTGGGAGCCGCCATCAGCACAGCAATCTATTGCCGCGCAGACCCAAACTCTTCTGCCCCCACAGGAACAAGCAGCACCGCTTACACCGCAGTCGATCAACTGATAATGGGGAAGAGGGTCTGTGACATCAAAAGTAGACCTGGTAACGAAAGCCGGCTCCATCGCGGCGGTGGTGGACTAGCCCTCAACCCATTTACATACTTTGTAGCCTTACCATGTTGGCCCACGCGGTGATCCGTAAGAATGCGATCGACCGAAGTACCCGGAGCGGTTTCACTGAAGATCTTCAGGATGTGGGTTCCCTGCTTGTTTTACTGATGGGTGCGCCATGTTCTGCTACGGCTCGGGCACAGAGGTCGCGCCGATACCCGACCCAAGGATGACAAAAGGACCCACTAGAAACCCCGCCTTCCTGATAGGGCGGAGGCCTTCACATATTGATCGGGGATGGGCGTGAGGCGGCCAGCCGAACTTCCTTCTGTCGGGTTTAGTGTGAAGCTGTCCGTTGTGAATGGGCAGGGTTAACAATAAGAAGAATAATAGGAATTCATAAATGAGTAAATTAACCGGTAGGGAAACACAGGTGGCGCCAGATCTATGCTACAGAGACGAGAGGGACGGAGTTGGGCGGGTTAGGAGGCGGTAACAGGGGAGTGAGGGGGTTAATTCCAACGAAGTCCGGTTCGGAGTGGGTGTCAAACGGGCGCCTCTAGCGGCCCCCCGCCACCTCAGGTTCGGTTGTTGTCTCGAGAATCTTTCCTAACGTCACGTCGTATCAGAAAATTGTCGTCAAGAGCGAAAGGGCAACGGTACCATTGAAGATCCGAGGATCCGCGGACTTGCGTAAAGCCTGGGGGATAGTACCCTGCGGCTGGAGGTTGCGATTGGCTGGGACGAAGGCGCGAGGATCAGACGATGTGTTTGTAAGCGAAACATAAGAAGAAACTCACCCGTGACTAACAGGGTACCAAGTGGGGTTCGGCGTCGCGCCCTGTGGAATTGGAATCACGCCCGTTGGAGTTGGTTGGTATCTAGGGACAGGCGTCGGTGCTGGCTGCGGGTACTGCTGAGGGTTCCAGGATGGAGTTCCAGGGCGGTGATAGGCTTGGGCCGATGGATGGATCATTTGCTGTTGGTGGTGTGACAGGGCGGTGGCTGGAATCGGCATACCGGAGGGACGAACGAGAGGGTGGTCGGTGGGGGCGCTGAGGATTCCCTGACGCACGTCGGCAGGATCGCCCAAAATAGGACCAGTTGGCATTTGACATGACAGACCTCCGACCGTCCCCCCGTATTGTGGCAAGTAGAGGGTGACAGATGCAGAGGACTGATCATCATCGGGGGTGGTGAGGAGTTTCTGCTCCTGAATGGACATGAATTCGCATTTGATCTTGCGCTTTACGCATCGCTCGCAAGACTGGCTGGCGGAATCGGAAGGGGTGCACTGCAGGAACGAGGGTCGCGGTCAGCGATGGCTGCGGGCTTGGAGCCTCATTAATAGACGGGAGATTGCTCACCTTGACTTGACGACGACGACACTCGGTACAGGCCATGAAGGTCCTGCGACTGCGGCCCCAGGATGATCGCTTGGAACTAGCTGCTGGAAACCAAGGATGAGCGAGGTGGTCGGCGATGGAGAGCGGCGAAGTAGGACAGACCACTGGAGTTATCAGGGGAGATGGAATTGGTGCGGGAAGGCATGCCAACGGAACGCATTGTGAAGAGTGGATAGGAATGGAGAGGGTGAGATTGGAAGTGAGGGAAGACTGAGGAGGAAGCCATGGGGGAGGGGATCTTTATAGCTTGGACGACACAAAGGAAAGAAATATCCTGAAACTCGGACGCAACCAACTGTGGGAAGTCCCGAACAAGCCATGATCGCGGGGGGAGAGCATAGGTGAGAATTGATGATCCCCTCTTGAGCGGAAGTGGCTGTATAGAAGCGGGACCAGAAAGAAGGAACGATCGAGCGAGAACCGCATCTCGTCGTCGTGTCGATCACATGACGGAGACAAATCTGCACCGACCCCTCGTTGGAGGTCAGGCTTCAAAATAAAACGCCCATGAGCGGTCTCTCGGCGGAAAGGTCTAAACGCGGGCTTTGTAGACCAAAGCAATTCAGTACGCAACCCTGACAGGGAATCCGTCGTCTATTGCTTCCGTTATGTCTTTGCACGTGCAACACATGTTTGACACAGTCTCTCTTCGAGAGATGTCCGAGCCGCGATAACAGCTCGTATCGTCCCGTTCCTGTCCCTCGCCTCCCCTGTTCCTGACCCGGGATCGTTCAACTGACTTGAGACCGACGTCCCCTGGCAATTCGGGACGAAACAACGATCGTACCGTCCCTGGAGAACATAATTCATCGATCGGTACCTTGGGCCTAGTACCCATTTAATACCTCGATCTAGAGTCACTTCCGCCCAGTACCGGGATTTACAACACACGCTCACGGGCACCCTCTCCCAGTACGGCGCGTGCGCCCTGAGTTTCACCCTTCCCTCATCCTCTGGCCGCGCGACGGCGCCTTCTCCAGAAGCCGAACGCCCCGGCAAGGCCAGAGGACCCTGACTCAGTCGTGCCCCACATCACCTTTGATCAAAGCTGAGTCGAATCCGCTGAGAACCTATGCCGGGCCAAGGATATGTTTAAGCATCGAAACCAACCCTGAACGTGTATACCCACCCGGAGCGCCTCGTGATGAGCGATGCCGTTACCAACGCGCCCATCGCTGGTGCCGTCAAACTGACGAACATGCTGGATACATTCGGGGGTGCATTGGTCTCAACGGTCCATACATAATATCACTGACACTCTTCCTGATGTTCAGTGTACCGGCGTATCCGTTCCCCATTGTGAACACCGGTGCGTGATACGCTCCCGATCGGTTACCCAGCCTGCCCGATTTTCATTTTTGCTCGAGCTTTGGTTCTCAGCGGAAGAACATGGATCCTGTGTTCCTGTTTTCCTTACTGCGAGCGATGCCGATCTTGTGGTCGTTATCAAATTCAAAGTATGATGTCGAGGTCGCTACAACCGGTCCCCCGACATCGTCGATAACCCCAGCGCTCCCTGGCGCGCGCCCATCTTGGTCTCTCAAGCAAATCGCCATAATCCATCCTCCGACACCCCCGTAGAGCCGGTTATCAACGATTCCATTTCTCGCGGTTAGGCACAACGCACTGATTGACACTATCTGACACAACTGATCGTCGATTGAGGTCGGAACTCGGGGGAAATCCCTCGTCTAAAGTGCGAGGTAGTCCCTGACCTCCTCCTCCGTCAACTTTCGGAATGTCGGCTTTGGTCTCGTGTTCGCCGAGCTTATACTCCATCCATCCAAATCTTCCTCCGTCGGGACGGTAACAACTCCGATTTCGATCGTCTTCTCCGTCATTTGTCCCTCGAACCCCTCTTTCAGGGTCAGCAGAGCAGTATGAATGGCGTCTTCCAAACTTATGTCATCGTTGTACCTGTCAGGGCCAATGTCATTCCCGCGGTTTTGTGTGAAATCCGAGACGGAATACCGACCGTTTTTCCAGGAACGTCTTCGCGTTCACCATGTTCTTCCCGATCGCACTTGCCTTCCAGGCCCAGTACGACCCCGATGGATCTACCTGATAGAGGGTCGATCCACGGTTGATGTCCCACCCCGCAACGAGCAGCGAGACGCCGAAAGGCCGTACACCACTATCAATACGGTCAGCTTCCCGCCTTTTAACCTCAGAGGCAAATCTGGTACGAACCCCGAATGAGTGGCCTGTTGCATAATGTTCGCCAACTCTTGCGTGAGCACCCTGGTGGGGGGATACTCTCCATAGATCTTCCAATACGCCTGTGCGCTCTTCCTCGCCCGGGCGACCAACACCCGGAAATCCGGTCCCATTCCCGAGTATACGATCCCGATGTTCGGACAAATCACAGCGACACGTTCGATCATAGAGTCATCGACGAGGATGGAGGAAGACTTTTTCTCAGTTGCGATTACGATTCCGTTAGATGCTGATTGGCGAGATTGAGAGCTCCGTTCAGTAAGGCGTGTAGACCAACTGACGAGTGCGTACCCTTGATACCGAGACTCGTCGTCCCTTGTGATACGGCTGCTAGGGCATGTTCGATCTGGACTAGCTTTCCGCTCGGTGAGAAGACGGTGAGGGAATAGCTGTCGGATACGTGGAACCGGTCAGTATCATTCGGAAATAGAGCCTTCCGAGCGCAGAAACGCTATCTTTACCTGTAAGCACCGCCGTCCGCGCTGGCCATTGTGGGAGGATGGGATGAAGTGGGTTAATGGAGGGGACGCGTAAGGTGCGGGATCCCAGGCGCTTATCTCGCACGATCGGTCCGCTCCTCGTTCGACCACAGAAACCCAAACCCAAACAGCAATCGGTTTCCACCTCGTGAACCGCCCACAATTGTGGAACGCCTCAAAAAGTTCGTACCTTTCATTTTCCACGATTTTCCACCTCCCTTTGGCGTGGTGAAACACGGTTTGCAGAACTGGTGCCGTCTCACCGCATTTGACGGTGAATCGCAAATGCCCCGATCGGTCGTTTCATAGGACCCCCCTTGTTCCTTACCGAGAGACGCTCTTGTACTCTCTTTTGTGAAGTGTTTTTAGAACGAGTGACCAAGTCGTTCTGTGAGATTTAGATAGAATCAACATACACAGCCGATAGACCAGCATTTCTCCTACGTTTGATTTACAATTCCGGTACCATTTGCATTTTTGGGTACTACAGTACACGTTACAGATTCATTTCCACTGGTACAAGCTTCCGAGTTAAAGAACGAATAAGTATACTTTAGACCTTGAGGGGGGTCGTCCTCAAGTATGGCAGGTGAACGGTGTGGTTAGGGAAGAGGGAAGAAGCCTCCTCCTTGGTAACGGAGGGGTGGATGATGACATCATCGCCCTTCTTCCAGTTGACTGGGGTGGTGATGCGGTTCTTGTCACCGAGTTGAAGAGCTAGGCGCGTGTCGGTCAGCATGAGATTAGTCCCGGACTTCGCACTCACAATCAATGACCCTCAGGATTTCGTCAAAGTTGCGACCAGTGGAGGCAGGGTAAGAAACGGTCAAACGGATGGTCTTCTTGGGATCGATGACGAACACCGTTCGGACGGTGAAGGGAATGCCGCTGGTATCGCGGTTGCTGGGGTCCTGGTAGTCCAACATATCGTACAAGGTGGCGATATCACGCGACTTGTCGGCGATCTGAAGACCGCGATGAATAGCCCTTCTCAAATGTAGGTCAAAGTCTCTAACTTACGATGGGGTAGTTGACGTGGGTTGGGCCAACCTTGGAGCCGAACTCTTCGATGTCCTTCACCCAAGCGTGGTGTTTGTCGATCTCATTGGCAGATAGACCGATAATCTTTACGCCACGAGCAGCGAAGTCTGGGGAACGACGGGCGACTTCACCGAGCTCGGTGGTGCAAACAGGGGTAAAATCATCTACAAACGAAGGTAAGGTCACGGAGCCCGCGATGGAAAGAAAAGCCCTACCGGGATGGGAGAAGAGGACGGCCTGTGTGCATGAAATAGACGGGGAGCGTCAGCGTTATCTACGCGATCTGCACGATGTTATCAACATACCCATGAGTCCCCGATCCAATCGTGGAACTTGATTTTACCGACGGTGGTCTCAGCCTCGAAATCCGGGGCGATGCTTCCAAGACGCAAAGATGGCATGGTAGAGGTTGTCTGTTTTAGTGGTAAGGGAGAGAGACTAGGAGGATTACTTCGAGCCCAGCCCGGTATTTAAGCAGTTTTTGGGACTTTATCATGATGTCGTGATTGCACGAAATTGCGTGATTTGGTTATCAAGTTTTGTACCCCCGTTCACACTTGGCGTTGAGCCACTAAACCATTCTGCGCGTCGCTCACTCATCGTGTGTACATCCTCCCACCAGGACATAACCAAACGCATATTGGCCGCCTACCGTGATGGTTTCGGATACTCCAAGTTGATGGATGATCACACCGCATAGTTCCCACGACTATAGAGGGAGAAGAAGCTGACTTACGTAAGCTCTCCCGCCTGCCTGCACTCTTGGAGTACGTCCACGCAACGTAAGCACTGAGCATGTCGTCTTTCCTGGCACCGGCCAAGACATATACCTCTTTCCTGACATTGGCCAAGCCTCCTCCGACACAGTAATATCCTCCTTGGGCACATTTTGATGTTATCAGGACGCGCAGGGTGGATACTCTACGCAGTCTCTGCGCTCGTGTGTGTACGCAGCATCAGGGTGTGAATTTTTACCTTCCAGGAACTCCGCTCGTGATATGTACCACGTGTTACCCGGTTTGCCTGTGTTGGAACGCTCTTCTTCGTGGCGACTCACCGCCTCTGCGCCTAGTCCGAACTTCCGTTGGCGAAGCTGATTCAAACAATCAATGGCTACTGAACGTCAGCTCTTACGACTGTTGAACGCTGAACGTTGAACGTTCAAACCCTTGATTCACCTGGCGCTGATACCACGTGGACGACGGGCATTCAGTCATTGTTGATCGCTCCCCCGGAAATCCACTTGACCATGTCGCGACGTACCTGGGTTTTTGGCAGTTACCCCACTTTGTCCTGACATAACTTGCTCTTTGACTCCTCCCAGGACGTTCTTGCGCGCGTTTTGCCTCGCTTCTGACTTCTAGATCATCCAAAACACTGTGATCATATCACCTTGCGCCCAAAGTAGGTCTCTGAGTTTCCCATCCTGTCTGACAGTTTCAATCCCACTAATACAAATAACCTCTTGTCGCAGGAATACTAGTTTCCACCCAACATCTAGTTCAACGGTCAAAGATCCATTCATTCGATGCTGCCAATGAGCGGTATCACCGGTGCTTGTCTGCTTTGCTCCAACTAGTATTCATTCGACCCCCAGCCCTTTCCACCTATGGGAGGCGACTAGCACATGTGCCAAGTATCCGCCTAGTTCTACGCGATTTAGGATATTAAGGTGATGTTCCAGGGGTATTGAACGGGAGTTCCCTTTGGATCCCCCTGCCCGCCGAGGATACTCCCCCAGCCGGTGGCACCGAGTCCCGCTGCTCCTCTCATCTGGTTTCAGCTCAATCTGAGTCTTCCTATGCCGCAAATTGCTGGATTTCAACCAAGGAATACGAATATGAAGCGCGCCACCGAACCCGATATGTCCACTTACCTCGGAATCAACCTCGACCCTATCCTGGGGCCACTGTTCTGGGGTACGTTCTCCCTGTGTTGGAGTCATCTGTGTCTGCTAACCGTTTCGGTAGGAACTCTCGTTTCTATGGTGTAGGTCCCGACGTTCAGCCCACGAGCACCAACTAAAGCCAGCTGCGATGTCCAGGTTGACGGGTATCACGATTCTGCAAGCCTATCGTTACTTCCCAAGTAAGGATCGACCCGCCGTCCAGATGATCGTACGTTGCCCCAACTATCAGCCGGTCCCGACGAGTAATGTATAGCCCCACTCTAGGCCCTATCCATGCTCCTATTGGACCTTCTCTCCTCCGCCCTTGCTGCTCAAGGTCTCCATCACTACTTGGTGCGTTTGTTCTTCTCCAGCCCTCGGCTCGGTCCCGCAATTAAATCGTAATACAGCTCCCCCATTTTGGTTCAACGATACCCCTTGGTACCCTCGTCCCGTATGTATCGTCGTTGTCACGTCGGCGCGTTTGCTCACCCAGACGTCAAGGACCCTCGCGGCGGAGTGCGTCGCTACCACCTCCATCATCGTCGTGTGAGTATCTCGCATCATCTGTTATTCATATCGTGCTTAAAACCCTCGCATAGTTCCCAGCTCTACTTCGCGTGGCAAGTGTATATGGTGTCTCAAAAACATTTCGTAAAGTATGTCGCATCTGGGGCGGTGGTTGTTCTCAGCCTTGTCGCGTTTGGTAAGTGTGCTGCTCAGGAGGAGATCCTCTCAACTGATGTACATTTATTTGCTTCGACAGCTGGTGGTCTCGGTAAGTCCGAAATTCCACTTGGTCTGAGGTTGCCACGAATTTAGGCTGTGTCCAGGGTGTTCCGTTGTGATGTTCGTTCACCCCACCAACATATTAGCCACCCGTAACAGCGTCTTCAATGTAGGGAAAATCACTGCCCTTCCGTGACGCACGACGGCTAACCAGTTTATGCCATCAGCGCCTGGCGGCCGTGGCAAAGGTGCCGGCGGCGCTGGCCGATATCGTCGTCACAGCCTCCCTATGCTATAGTCTTGGATACGCAAGGACTGGCATGAAGGCGTGCGTGATCTACGTTCCGGAGTGGGGCTGTTTTGCTCACCGGCAGCGGCTGCCAATTATAGTACGGATTCAGTCCTCAAGGCTCTGATAGGGTTTGTGATCGAACGCGGAGTATTGGTGACCTTGATCCAGACTGTGTTCCTCCTCATGTTTTACCTGTCTTCGTCGCACCTGTACTGGTATGTCCAACTGAGATACGTGGGTTCGTTGCACAGTTGATGTGATCGTGGTATCGATTGAACAGGCTCGCGCTCCACGTTAACGTGACCAGGGCGTACGCGAACACGTTCTGTGAGTCAAGTTTTGTTTGTTACCGTATTTTACCGACATTGATCCATCATGCAGTCGCCATGCTCAATGGGCGTGAAAGGTTAAGGGAGGAATATCGGGCGAAGTCATATATCGCATCCGGCCTCGGGAGTCACAACCGTACCCATCCAGAGAATACCTTCCATCTCTCGAAGAGAGGGGGTGATGCGGAGGCTGATCCGATGGAAGCCCAACAAACCGTGTGGATGGATACAATTCAACGAGGGGGCTCCACACACAAGATGGGGGCCGCGCAAGTTCAAGTTGACCGGAGGGTTGTGGTATCGGATCTGTGATGCTGCGGGGGATTTGACGTTTGAGAGTGGCTATTGTTTTTTCCCCGCTGGATTTTTTCCGTTGTGGGTAGGTATTTATTCGGAGGTTGAGATACGTTGCCAACGCCCCGGACCTTTTATGATTGTGCCTTGTACATTGTGCCTTATTTCACGCTCTTTATCTTTATTCCGGGACTTGCAGTCCCGGAGTTCGCAGGTTTCCTGCCCTTGTGCCTCAAGTGACCCAGGAACAATTCAGTCCCGCAAGAACCTCGGCCGGTTGTTCCGTCCGGACCCTGGAGGGCGGCCCATCGACTTGAGTCGTCCATCATGTAACGCTCGCAGTATCTCTGCTACAGGGTGGAGAGTTCCTGCAGCGCGGCATGAAATTGACGTGCATTATTCAACAAATGTGACGGACATGCCTTAAAGGTACTCCCGGTGGGCCTTTTAGAGTACTATAAAGTGTTCGTAACACTCGCCAGTTTTGGATATATGAGCCTCACCCGCGGTAGCAAGAATGCATGAGGAAAATGCACCCATGGTGTCAATAAAAAGCTTCGAACCACCGGAGTTGGACCTCCCGCAAGGCTTTGATCCGTACACCAGCCATCGCGATCGATGAAATGAAAACATGACGTCAGAGAGCATGTGACCTGGAAGTGGCGGGCAGATGCCGTCTGGCCCACTTGGAATTTGTGACCGCCGTGAGTGGAATGTGTCACTTGAGAACCAACCGCGAGGATGCCAGTCACGACGGTCTCAGCCGCCGTACACATAACCCCAGGTAAACTCCGCTCAACCATCATGCAAAGCTCAAAGTTGACCTGTTGTGGTGAACCTTTAGTGGTTGTGAAGACGTTCCTCAAGCATTACAAGATCAAGGGGCAAAAGTACGCCCGCGGAGAAGCAGGCGAAACGTCGACCGACGATATCTTCTTTGATGAGTGAGCTTTAGATATCTTCATCATCGTTGTTTCTTTCAGAAACATAACGAAACAATAATTAGGGGCTTCAACATCGTCAAGGCATTTATCGAACTCGGAACCCTCAACACCATCGAGTCCCTCCAAGCCTTGTGCGTGAATCGTGCTCGAGCCCAAAGCATTCACGTTATTCATTTCATTCCAGCACAAACACGCACGTTCCAGCCCTCCCATGGGCGGCCGTAGCCCCTGTTACAATACCTATCTCGAGTTGCAACGCGGCAGCGGACGTGTTAATCGATTGGTTCGGTCCGGTGGACCTCAAACACGTCGTCGGTGGTCACAAGTGGTGGCAAGTCAGGGGTCTCGATGGGGTAGACGCCGAATGGATAACTGACCGAGAGCTATTGGAGGACCTGGACGAGGATAAGGTCCCGGAAAGGAAGCTTGGGTGGGAAGAGGAGACCGTGTTGAGGATGGACCATTTGGAAACCGTTATGGTGAGGCTGGACTTGGACCCAAAAATATCCCTCTGACGTGCGCCCGCAGCTCTACGTTCATGGAGGTATATTCTCGATCCTGTTTCGTCGCACCGCAGATTACTTATTCTCGTACAGGAGGGTACTACTGGGGCTCGATAAGTGAGACCGCCTCTCGTGGGTGTATGATGAACAACTAAATTCCTTCCCCTAGACTCGCATCGTTACCAAATGATTCGATATGGTACCTCACACTCTCACCACCCCTGGTAATTTTGAACTGACATCAATCCCACACACAGCCCGAAAATTCCATGGCCGTCTGTTCGCAGTCAACTACCGAAAGGCTCCGCAATACCCCTGGCCGTGTCCATTGTAAGCCCATTGAACTTTGTAATACTGTGGCCACATATACTAACGAACGTCACTTCAAGGCATGACGTTCTCGCAGCCTGTAAGTAAACCCCTGGGTGTCTTAGTCATGCTCACCAGGGACCCTTCAGACTTGTATTTAACAAGCCCACCACCGAATGCTCCGCACAAAGCGGTGCAACCCGAGAAGATTGTCATAGCCGGTGACTCTGCAGGCGCTGGACTCTGTGTTGCACTCTTGACGGTCCTCAGGGATCTCGGTATGGCCCAACCTGCCGGAGCTGTGCTCATCTCGCCATGGGTAGACCTCACGCATTCGTTCCCATCCGTCATGTCCAACACTGGTTCGGTAAGTTGTATAGGATTATCTTCGTTGTGGCTTGGTTGATGATTTTGGCTGTTAGGATATCATACCGCCATACGGTTTCATCCACAAACCTTCTGTGACCTGGCCGATCCAGAGTCAACTGAACCGCACTGAAACGACAGCAGGGGGTAACCCTCCACCAATCTCAGGTGATGCGGGTGCACCGAGACCTTCATCCGGAGACAATGTAGTGGAGGCATTATCCCAAGAACTGCTCCCACACGAGAAAACCACCACCGAGGCTTCCATGATGGTACTGACTGGCACCCTCGGATCCCCAGACTGGATGGACTCTGTGAACAGGGAGATCGACCGTGCGGGGGGAGTGCAGGTTGAATCTCCAACGACGATGGAGGATCCATCCTCTTGGCCGAAATTGGAGAGTCCCGATAGCCAACATGGCTCTTCTGAAGGACACGAGCTCAAACTCCCGAAGGTTCTCATGGAAGATCCGGGCGATGTCCCGCTGGAACTGCAGTCTCAGATTCAAATCTATGCGACTAACGAGTGAGCCCACCATCTGTTTGATCTTTGAGCCGATTGACGCTAAAACTCGACAGGCAGCTCACCCATCCGCTTGTCTCTCCGTTACTTCAAGCGTCACTCGGGAACTTTTGTCCGTTGTACATCCTGGCGGGAGACGGTGAAGTCCTGGTCGACGAGATTACGTATTTTGCTCACAAAGCTGCGTATCCTACATCGTATCCCTTACGAGAGGATGCGTTGAGGAGCAGTAAGAGGCAACAGGAGAACCTGAAAAGGTTCACCACACCTACCAATGTCCACCTGCAAGTTTACGACGGGATGCCCCACGTGTTGACCGTCTTCGGGTACACTGACTGCGTACGGCATACTCTAGATTGCGTTCCGGGTTTTACTGATGTTTTCCTTCGTCCATACAGGCGAGATATGCTTATCGTTCCGTCTCCCAATTTGTAAAGCATGTCACCCGGCATACCAGCTACCTTGACAACTTCCCGTTCCCCGAGTTATACCGAGAACTTGCTCTTGAAGAGAGCGAGTCCGACTCGGATTCGGAACTGGTCAAAATCACCAGGGCCAAGACGAAGTCGAAGCCAAAGCTGGCGGTTCCACGGTTCCGGAAGAAGCCCAAAGACAAGTCATCGCAGGAACCCATTGTCGAAAAGGGGAAAGTAGACCCTACCGAACCAGCGGCCACAGGCCCTGCGCCGCTATCCGACGGTGATGTAACTGAGGGGGTCGACACTGATATCGAGGAACCGGATAAAGGGGAGGGTACGAGTTCTCTTCCAATGGTGCGTGAAAGAGAGTAATTTTTGTACAGCTTTCTCACCATCCTCTAGGGAGATCCTGAAGCCATCATGCTCCGTGAACGTGTAGACGTCCACGGTAAAACTCGACCTATGGAACCCGTTGAAGAAATGCCCGTCCTGCGAATCCCCCCTGGTCAGATCGGGTTGATCAAGGAGGCACCTGTCCGTCGGTGGCTTCTGGGTCTGGGTGTCTGGGACGAGCGGTTCAAGGCCAGGTCCAAGAAGGTCCTCAAGAAGAGGAAGGAGTTTGAACAGAAGGCGGAGGAGATTATTCGGCACGTCATAGGGCAGGGGTTGATTGTTAATACTGAAGGCGACTCACGGCCATCTCGCGAACCGACGGGAGAAGTAGGTGGTGGTGAGCAGGATGAGGGCCGACCAACGTTGGAACCGCAGGGGAAGCACAAGAGCAGTCGCTCGGTGTTTACCGCCACTGGTGTCATCGATGAGAACCTACGGTTCGGACCGTTAGACCTAGATGACGAGAATCCACCGCCAAGCGCGATTGCGAAGCGGAGGGATACGGTACGTCGACTTGTCACCCCACCATCCTAGCAGATCTGAGCCCCATCTCCTAGGCTGAGGCAATTGCGCTGCTTGAGAAATCCGTCTATCACACCGCACCGGTGACGCACAACACGGTTCCAAAGAGGAAGACCATGGACGTGATCAAAGCTACGCTCAACCCCTCCGACCACCCAACAAATCCACCGCCGCAGTCGGCGTCGGAACAGCAAGTCAGGGCGAGGATTATCCCGATGCATGGGCTCAGGATATGGGATGCCATTGTCGGGTATATGGGGCGGAAGAAGGCTAAAGGGCGAGCTCGACACCTTGCCGTCGCTATTGGGAACGGTGCGTCGGGTGCGGTGAGCCGTGGGGAGACCACTCCCCCCTCTCAAGCGAAAGGACAGGAGAAACAGGGTTGATTTGATCCAAAGCCATGCTGTCCGGCCCGTTATCTATTCACGTCACATCTCTTTCGAACTTTATTTCCTGCTTTCACCAGGCCATCCAGTTCTCAGGATCCTCTCTAACAGTATCGATCAGCGACCTAGTCTCCTACTTTATCATCGGTGTGCGGCCCTCGCGGTTCGCAATATTTTTGACAGACCTCGGCACTCTCTATTCGCTCCTGCTTTTAATATACATATTCGCCTTGGACTCCCAGTATCTCTGGGTTTCGAACTCTCGTCGTGGTACCAAAGTTGGACATTGATAGTGGAAGATCGGAGACTGTCGGGTATCACAAATCGAACCAATTCGACGGAGGGAGGTAAAAACAAGCGGTGAGCATGTATAAAAAACCGAGGGTGGTTAGAGGAACATATAGATACGAATAAGGGAGCAGGGCGGGAGGACGATCTTACTAAAACATCCCGAAAACATAGAGAATGAAAGATAGCATAGATACGCATCACGGTTAGCGTTGTCCTTGCCTTCCCACACGCCTAGTACTCTGCTTCTTCCTCGGCGTCGGCAGAGTCAGCGCCAACCTCTTCGTAGTCCTTCTCGAGAGCGGCGAGATCCTCACGGGCCTCGGAGAACTCGCCTTCCTCCATACCCTCTCCAACATACCAGTGGACGAAAGCACGCTTGGAGTACATGAGGTCGAACTTGTAGTCTGGACACGTCACAAGCAGTAAGACACTTGTTTGAGAGAACTTTCAAGCTTTGGGCGTACCGAGGCGGCTCCAGGCAGCGGAGATAGCGGTTGTGTTGGACAACATGCACAGACTACGGCTGACCTTGGCAAGGTCACCACCAGGGACGCAAGCGGCGGGCTCATTGCAGATACCGAGCTTGAAAGCGGTCGGGCACCAATCTACGATCTGGATCGTTTTCCTGGTCTTGATGGTGGCAACCGCCGCCTGGACATCCTTTGGAACGACATCACCACGGTAAAGTAGACAACAAGCCACTAAAACGCAGTCGAGGTTAAAGAACGATTCCAAGGTAAACAGAGTGACAATGACATACTGTATTTTCCCTCCTTGGGATCACACTTGACCATCTGGTTCCCGGCCTCGAAACAAGAATAGGTCATATCCGCAACCGAATTTGTCTCATGGGTCGCCTTTTCAGCGGGGAGCAGAGGAGCGTATGTGGCGAGGGGGAAGTGAATACGAGGGAAAGGCACCAAATTGGTCTGGAACTCGTTCAGATCGACGTTGAGGGAACCCCCGAATCTAAGAGACGCTGTGACCGAGGACACGACTTGTGCGATCAACCTGTTCAAGTTGGAGAAGCTGGGTTGGGAGACCCCCAGGCTCTTCTTGCAGATGTCGTAAATGGCCTCGTTGTCGACCTGTAGGAACGCGTTTCGTACGTAAAACAACCAGTCAGTGATGAACATAAAAGCGAAATGAATATAGGATGGGTTAACCGACCATGAATGAACAATCAGAGTGCTCAAGGGTAGTATGTGTCGTCAAAACGGAGTTGTACGGTTCGACGATCGAGCTGGACAACTGAGGAGCCGGATACACGCAAAACTCCAATTTTGATTTCTTGCCATAGTCGGTTGAGAGGTGTTCCATCAAGAGAGAACCGAACCCGGACCCGGTTCCGCCACCGAACGAGTGGAATACGAAGAAACCTTGAAGTCCAGAGCAGTTATCAGCCAGACGACGGAGCTTCTCCATGACGGGGTCGATGAGCTCCTTTCCGATAGTGTAATGACCACGGGCATCTACAAGACGTAAGGGAAACGAGAAGAGTTAAAATCGATCATTCCGAACCGGGTGTGCCAAGTGTCGTTGAATGAAAGGGGGAAAGCAGAGAAACTGACAATTATTGGCGGCGTCTTCCTTGCCGGTGATCATGGTCTCGGGATGGAAGAGAGACCTGTACGGTCCGACCTTGACATCGTCTATAACGCTCGACTCAAGATCCGCATAGATGGAACGAGGGACGTGTTTTCCGCTTCCGGTCTCGGAAAAGAAAGTCGTGAAACCGTTCTCTCCGGTTTTTGCGCCAGGGCCTTCTTGAAGGCGGCCGTCGGGCTGTGTGTCAGCGGCGCATTAGCTATGATGATATAATGGAAGAACACACGAGGGACGCACGCTCAACCCGTGCTCGAGGGTGTACAGTTCCCCTTTCGTGTCGTAACGTTTACATGGTAAGACGAGTAAAATGTTACTAAGGCGGCGAGAGACTCACAACAAGCGTTACCAATCTGGACACCAGCTTGACCAACGTGAACGGAGATGACTTCCCGCATGATTTCGTGAGGATTTGAGACGTTACTGAACCGGTGAAGATGAGGGGGGAGGGAGGGGAGCGCGTGAGATTACTTGTGCCGCTGGCAGAAGTACGGCAAGAGTCAATGTGATGAAATCTATGACCACCACTCGCGACCGGTTCACCACATCCCCCGAAATGTTTCTCAACGCTCGTCTCTGTCGTTGTGTAGATCCACAGGCATTGTTCCGAGGGATTGATAGAATTGAATCCGTGCACTGACGGAACAGACCTGGTGCTTTGTCCTAGCGCTCAGGCAGCCTGTCTGGTGATCCAAAAGTGAAATCCATTGTAGCGTACGTTTAAAGTCATCAACATGAAATCCGGGACATTAGTGAACGATGGAGAGGTAAGGCTGAAGGCATTACGGGTAACTAGAAGTATGGAACGACGGGGAGATAAAGATGATTCGTCGTTTAATACTCGGCCTCCTCCTCAACATCAGCGGAATCGATCCCGACCTCCTCGTAGTCCTTCTCGAGAGCAGCGAGATCTTCACGAGCCTCGGAGAACTCTCCCTCCTCCATACCCTCACCGACATACCAGTGCACGAAGGCACGCTTTGAGTAGAGAAGATCAAACTTGTGGTCGAGACGGCTCCAGGCGGTCGAGATGGCGGTAGTGTTGGACAACATGCACATGCTGCGGGTAACCTTGGCCAAGTCACCACCAGGGATGTAGGCGGGGGTCTCATTGCAGATACCAAGTTTGAAACCAGTAGGGCACCAGTCGACGAACTGGATGGTGCGCTTGGTCTTGATGATGCTGACAGCAGCGTTGACGTCCTTGGGGACGACATCACCACGGTAGAGCAAAGCACAAGCCACTGTTAGTGAACGTCAGTACACGCCAAACGCAACGGACGCCCTACATACTGTATTTTCCTTCCCTGGGGTCACACTTGACCATCTGGTTTCCGGCCTCGAAGCAGGAGAAGGTCATATCGGCGACAGAATTTTGTTCGTGGTGGGCCTTGGCAGCGGAGATGATGGGGGCGAAGGTGGCGAGGGGGAAGTGGATACGAGGGAAGGGCACCAAGTTGGTCTGGAACTCGTTCAAGTCGACGTTCAAGGAGCCATCGAATCGGAGGGAAGCGGTGACGGAAGAGACGACCTGGGCGATCAATCGGTTAAGGTTGGTGAAGCTGGGGGAGCTGATTCCCAAGTTCTTCTTGCAGATGTCATAGATAGCCTCGTTGTCGACCATGAACGAACAGTCGGAGTGCTCGAGTGTGGTGTGGGTGGTCAATACAGCGTTGTATGGCTCGACGACGGAGTTGCCGAGCTTGGGGGCGGGGTAAACGCTGAACTCGAGCTTTGACTTCTTTCCGTAATCAGCAGAAAGACGTTCAAGCAAGAGAGCACCGAAACCGGAACCGGTTCCACCACCGAACGAGTGGAAGACGAAGAAGCCTTGGAGACCAGAGCAGTTATCGGCCAGGCGCCGGATCTGGTCCATAACTGGGTCGATCTTTTCTTTTCCTACAGTATAGTGACCACGAGCGTCTAGAGAGACAGTTTTTAGCGAATCAGATCAAAACGCGGTGCAGACAACATACAGTTGCTGGCAGCATCCTCTTTGCCGGTGACGAGGGTCTCCGGGTGGAAAAGGCTGCGGTAGGTACCGGTTCGGACCTCGTCGATGACGTTGGGTTCAAGGTCAACGTAGAGGGAACGGGGAACGTGTTTTCCGGCCGATGTTTCTGAGAAGAAGGTGCTGAACCCGTCATCACGAGAAGAAGTAGAGCCTTCGATCAGACGGCCATCGGGCTGGTGAAGGGATTTGTCAGAAAAAACACGTATTCGACGCGTACTGGAAGGCAGTACTCACGCTGAGACCGTGCTCAATAGTGTACAGTTCCCCTGGTGAAAAACAACAGATCAGCCTCCATCCAGATACGAGTCGCCGTGGAGGGTCGAGAAAAAGACGCGACTGTTGGCGGAGATAATCGTACGACGGGGTTTAACTTACAGCAAGCGTTACCGATTTGAACACCGGCCTGTCCAACGTGGAGAGAGATGACTTCCCGCATACTGGTAGAGAGATAAAAAAGAGAAAATCTGGAAGGGGATCAGGGGAGGACAGCAGAGTCTGGGTGAGCCACCTCACCGTGAGTTTCAGGACGTGGACAAGAAAGAGGGCTGACACGAGGGGACAAGTCCGCGCGTTTGACTTTTATGTATGATTACCTAATCACACGTGGTTTCAATCTCCCCCCAAATGTCCTCCAGCCTCCCGATACACGGGAATTATCATTCGTGCGCGTTTCTCCTTCTGTAATGGCACAACGCTTATCCGAATACCCGACAGTTATTACTCCAAAAGACCCTTTGCATCAGACTCGCGTCTTGGTGCACTCCCAAAGGGCATTTTCAATGGAGCTACAGTCCTCGACGTTGGCTGTAACGAAGGCTGGGTGACCTGCGAAATAGGTAACCACCCCCCTTCTACCGTTCCGGCCAGCAAGCTTATGATTGTCGTGCTGTGCGAAAGTAAGCTCAATCGCACGGTGCTAGCAAAGTGACCGGCGTTGATATCGATGGGTCCCTCATCGACGCGGCATGGAAGCGCAGACGCGTTGTCTGGAGTACACAGGGCCCCGACTTGTCCAGGGCGCACTCCGCAAAACGCAAACGCGCCCCAGGATCAGATCCACCCAATGGGTCAGTTCCGATTCCGGGGTACTTTCCCGAATCGTTGGCCTTGACTTTTGGTCACTTGCCAATCCCACCTGCAACACATGAGAAAGAGGACAGGTTCCCACATAATCTAACATTTCGCACTGCCGACTGGCCCAACCAAAGAATCCCAGAAGATGATGCAGGTTACGACATCGTTATCGCGTTTGTAGATTCCAATATACACTATTGCCGACGCTCAACATTGTCATTTGCAGGTTCTCGCTTTCTAAATGGATTCACATCCACAATGGGGATGAGGGATTGATCAAGTTCTTCGAGCGCGTTTACGCTGTGTTGAATGCCGGTGGATTTTTCGTTCTAGAGCCGCAGAAATGGGAGTCTTACGCCAAGGCGAAGAGAATGGATCCGGTAGGATTTCCAGAGGTTCTGTGGCTTCGTCTGACTGAAACCCATCAGATCCTCAAAGAGAAGGCGAACGAGCTGAAATTGCGACCCGATGGATTCCAGGCGATCCTCGAGAGCATCGGCTTCGTGCTTGACCAATCGACAGGCCCGGTTGGCGAAGGAGGTTGGACAAATTTCCCGGCTTATTCAAGTCGCTAATCACCATCTACAGGATTTCAAAGATCTATAAACCTCTACCGAAAAACCCAGACCTGATCCGCTCTATTCATCGATGGTAACTTCTACAATGCCATTCACGATTCTCATCGAAACGCTGTCAAAGATTTTAGTACCCCCATGCGCTGACGCCTGATGCGTCTGGTGGAACCCACCTCGAGAGATTCTTTACTGTGTAATCCGGGGTAGCCTCCGCGACTTGTTCCGAAGAGTGAGTAGTGATCACTGCTAGTGTCTTGCACCCTGCAGCATTTCCACTCCTGATGCCGTTGGGAGCGTCCTCCACGACCAAGCATCGCTCAGGCTGCACGCCGCACTTCTCAGCCCCAAGAATGTAAGGATCGGGACTATACCCAGATGAGAAACCTGCATCCACGACACCAATCGAAAAACACTCACGCGGGCTTTCCCTGTTTCACATCTTCGGCGGCGACGAAGACCTCCGGGATATCGATGCCAGCGGCGCCGAGAGCAGAGGTTGCATACTTGCGTGTCGCAGAAGTGCATACAGCCCACTTTGGGTTGGGTAAAGCCCTACCAGACGCCAGCTGCGGGAAGTGAAAACGTAAGCACCTGCGCTCCGCCTACAAATGATAGGACAACATACATTTTGCATGATGGCACCGACACCTGGAAGTTTGACGATGCCTCCGCCTCGAGCAGCACCCTCGACGATTGACATCTCGAATTCTTCGGCCTCCCGCTAGGTGCAAGCTCAGTCGTCTGAGTTGACAAACGATGCCATCGTCCTCACCTCGAGTTCGTCCGGGTCCTCGATCCCACAGAACCTGCGAAGGTTTTCTGCGGTCCTGATACCATGAGTTGCTACGAATAACGGGGTTATATGCGCTGAAGGATGTTACGAGGGAGAACCTACTGCTGAGAATCTCTTTTACATTGATGTCCTTCCCGGGATACTTCTTCGCAGTGACCTCCCAAGCGGCGGTTACCCCTGCGACGGAATCGACCAGAGTTCCATCCATGTCAAACAAGCTGTTCCGATATGTCAGTAAACGAGCCACCTCGATGAATCCTGGCGCAAAGCATGGATATCCTCACATCGCATCGAAGGTAATGGTGGTCGTCGGCATCTTGAAAAATGACTGGGATCCCGAATGCTCCGTGTTCTGTCATCTCTCTCGTTTATGTACATACATCCGATCGGCAGCAGAAAATTCGCTTCGGGTGAAATCATTCGCCGAAGCTTCTCCGACCCTTCCCCAACGGTGATCTCCAAAATCAAGTCGGCATGCCTCCGCGCAGACCACAGTACACCCAAGAGAACATCGACCAGCACCTCCAGCAAATCCATCTCTTGGACCAGTCCTCGTCTTCTGAAAACCTCGAACAGCTCGGTCCAATCATCAAACAGATCCATGCCAACCGACAGCAGGAAGCCTACCTCCGGACCCTTCAAGGCCTCATAGAGTCAAAGGACGGAGAGATCGAGAGGATATGCGGAGAGAACTCCCGGGACTTCATTTCTTCAGTTTCTACCCTGTTCTCTATCAAGTCCCACACGACGGTCCTCAGTAACAAGATCTCCTCGCTTGATGCGAGCGTCTCTCAGGTCGGCCACGGTCTCGTCGACAAGAAACGCGCGCTCTTGCAGTGCAAGAAGTCCGCCGCGAACCTGGACGAAGCGATTGACACCCTCCAGGCGTGCCTGCGGGTCCTCGATGTCGTTCACCGTGTCGGGGAGATGGTCAAAGAGCGCAAGTACTGGAGCGCTTTGAGGGTGCGTTCTTGTTATCAAAGCGTTTCGATATCCTCACACGGAGTATTTAATTTCAGTCTCTGGAAGATATCCAAAGCATGCCCCCAACGTCGCTCGCACAAACCCCACTGTTCCAACATCTGGTTTCCTCGCTTCCATCGTTACGGACACAAATAAAAGACGCGGTCACCGCTTCAACAAAACAATGGCTATGGGACATTCGAAACGTCAGTGGTAAAGTCGGAAACCTCGCGATTGAAGCGATGGACACGCGAACACGACGTTGGAGATCGAGGAGGGAGAGGGATCCCATGACAAAACACAGTAAGGTTGGAAACGCCGTGGAACTCGTCACATACGAGAAAACAGAATGTGGTCCTAAGTTCGCTGTCGCCTCCTGGATTGCTACTGATGTCGCTCATAGTCGATGTCTTTGATAACTCCGAACTCAAGGTCGACTTTAAGCCACTGTATCATTGCATCCACATCTACACTGCCCTGGACTCCCTAGACGAGCTCCGGAAATCATACCAGGCAGATCGACGGGTGCGCCATGTCATCTTTTACCCGTTCTTTTGTCTCATATATCCCCCAGGCTCAATCTGACCTGATCCTTCCAACCCCATTACCCTTGAATGTGCTAAGTTCTCTCATTCAAGAGATCGCTGGGTTCTTCATCGTGGAGACCCACGTTCTCAAGACCACGGGTAACTTCCGCTCTGAACAAGAACTCGAGGAACTTTGGGATTCCCTGTTAGGGAGACTATGTTTGGCTCTGGACGATGCCCTGAGCACGGAGACAGACCCTGAAGGATTTCTTCGCGTCAAAGAGGCATTGATTGGTTTCATCATGACGATGGAGGTGCGCCCGCTTCGACTGATTGCCCTGATCGTGGACTAACTGAGGCCGCGAAGACATACGAGTATCCAACAACAGGGCTACACTCTTTCATCCTTATCCTATTCGAGAAATACTCCAACCTTCTCGAGAATCAGTTCAGCAAACGATTCAAAGATGTGAGGTGTCAACGGCAGCGTGAAATTTTCGCTGAACCGTGCTCGCGCCTCTAGATCGTGGAGCGGGATGACAGCGTTCCTATGCAAGCCGAGAACGAGCAAGAACGCAACTCGATTATGAACGGGGTCTGGCTTTTACGAGCCGAACGGGAGAGGTTACTCAAGTGAGTTAGATTCCTGTTATCTCGTGGAAGCGGTCACTGAAAAGTCGGTCAGGCAACCGTTCCCGTTGGCCTTTCCTTGGTCCCGATGCTTCTACCTCTGCTGTGACGACGTAGCCCTGCATTGTTGCCTCTTGAGTAAAGGCTGACTCATGGGTTGTAGATCCGCAATTTCGTCAAGAAGTTCTACCAATTCATCGAAGGGGTGGCCCAACACCATCGGAATATCGACGAGCTCCTTAGCAAGGCAGGAAACCACCTTCTCCTTTGAAAGCACCCAGTTGACCGTTGCAATAGTCACTGGATACGCTACTTTCCACCCACATTAGTGGTAGCATCGCCCAAAGGGTCACTTCTGTCTCGAATTTGTCAGAGATCGCACAGATCGCAAAGAACATTGAACACTTCGAAGTGTGCTGTTCTGAACTCGCGAGGTCGCTGACGAACATCCGGTAGTTCATCCTAGCTTCCCAGTCACTTCTCTCGTCTGACGTGTGTTTTGGATTTTAGTGCCGTCCAGCGTGGGGGTGTAGTTCACATTCGCACCGCGACTGTTTCATTCTCGAAAACCCTAGAGGCGACACTCGATAGGATCCCGGTGGTCATTTCGAAGAAGGTTGACGATCTACTATCGGAGTACGAATGGACCCCGCAGGAACCTGAAGGCGTCCCAACACCGTACCTAAGCACGCTATTCCAATGGTTAACCACCGTCATCGACTCGTTGGCTCTGGACCCGAAGTATAAGGATAGGGCGTACGAATCATCCTCCGCATACATCAACGACTTCTACATGGTACATCTCTCCCCATTCAGCGACACTTTCGCGTGCTGAGGGAGAGGGGTATCCAATAGGACATGTTAACTTCGAGGGCGAACACACAATTGATAAATCAAAGCGCCCTGGAGAACGTATTGGTTGATATTCAGTTCCTCAAGGACCAGTTTATGGTTGTGGGGTTAGAGAAGTTCACTGGGGTTTTCGATGAGTTGGTGATGGCAAGTCGTTTCCTCCTACCCTATCCCTGCATCCCCCGTTCTGATAGACTTTGTCTTAGACCGCGAGTATACCGGTAAACGACCAAGTCATGCAGTACCAAGATCAGCGGCAGACGAGATTCGCTCTCGTGAAGCCTCGAAAACTACAAATACTGCTCGAGAAGTTGGCCAGGTATGGCACCACGCGTTCGGATCGACCTTCGAGGGAGCTCGCGGAAAAGCGAAGAAAAGAGGCTGAGATGCTTGCTAGGATATATCCCGGAGAGAGTAGGTAGTACGTGTAACGCGTTGTGTACCTTACGGTTTATGGTAATTGCGTCGACGATTCGCTTGGTTGTGGTAAGCGTTGGTTTGACTGAAGGGAGAGTGAGGTGAAACCCCAAGGCAGGGTCTGAAACGTAGGGTAGATAAGGTGCCGAAAAGCGTAGAAGATATCCACGGCCATAGGACCTTGAAAGCACCGCATCCCGTCCGATCTGCGAAGTTAACCAGGGTGCCGCTCAGTTAGTACCACGGTGGGGGACCACGCGGGAATCCTGGGTGCTGTGGTTTTTCCCCTCTTTTTACTCTTCGAACCTCCAGCACATTCACTTGTCGCACGTTCGTGTTGTGGTACCACTGTCAATCCCATTTTTGAAGTTTCGAATCTCATCCATTCTGCCCCAGCATCGACGCCCGGAATATCTGATCGGGGGTCCCAAAATCTCTCCTTCAGGGTGATATTGTACAACCGGTTTTCCATTTGCCACTACTTACAACGAGGGGGGTTGAAGAGGGGGGGGGATGAGGAAACCAAAAAGAGGACGGATGCACCATGACATTGAAAACATGAGGGTCGGAGGTGGAACGAGCGAACGAGGGGGGAACATGTAAAACATAAGAGATGGAAAACCTTTTGATCCCGGTCAACCCAGTACACAAACGGTTTTCAGAACAAATCTTCGAGTGTCATTTGTTTCACGATATCCTGTCAACAATGGTCAGCTCTTCCAAGAACGGTATGAACAGTTTACGGCAGCTCCTCACGGTGTTTGCAACCATCTGTGCGAACTCTTCGAAGCTGAGTTTGCCGTCTCCGTCCTTGTCGGCTTCCATAATGGTCTTATCCACGATTTGTTGTAATTGCGCATCCTACCAACCAGATCGTTAACCCCGACATTTATGACATTCCGGCTGGTGGGTTTGGCGAACCTTGAGGTTACTCCCAACCATCATCTTCAACACCAGGAACAGCTCTCCGTTGGAGATGAACCCGTCTCGGTCCATATCGTATACTTTGAACGCGACTGGATTCGTTCGTTAGTCAACTCGGGGCTCTCAACAAAAATCTCTGGGAGGAGAAGACGTACACCTCAGTTTCTCCTCTCTCCCTCCTCTACTGCTGAATGCGCTCAAACCCCCAACGAATTCCTGGAAGTCCACCGTTCCACCGCCACTATAGTTCAATGGGCATCAGTTCGGCAAGCGAATCGGGACTAAGGATGGGGGGACGGTTCGGCCATGGTGTAACAGGGCGACAGCGGAGGGGTATAGGGCGGGCGGAACGTACTCTTCATCAAAGATTGCTATCATCCTTGACGCAAGTGGGTTTCCGCCGATCTGAGGGATCTGCAAGAACTCGTCTCGGTCGATCGAACCAGAACCATCGCTGTACCGTAGCGAATACGTTCACAGCACATCGGCCCGTCGAAGCCAGATAGGAGGAATAGTGATTGATAACGGGGCGTTTGGGTGGAGGACGATTGATTGATTGGATGATGTTCCGGTACGAAGGTGGCGAGGGTGAAACGAGGGATCGAAAAGCACAACACACGCGATGTCAGCCCTGGAATGCTCTCCAATAGATAGGGTGGGAAGGCGTACCTATCGAGCTTCATGAACCGTTTCTTCAGCCTCTCGAGTTCACTCGCGTTGACTATCCGCGAAAGATGTCGAACGTCGTATGAGCTCTCCCAGGCTCCGCATCAATGACAGGATGATATAAACGCACAGTTAGACCTCCTCTCCATGTCTTCCATAAACTGAGACGCTACATTTCGGTGAAAAACCGGCGATGTGAGCTCTTACAACTACCGGATTCGTGTGCGATCGGAGAGTGGCGTACGTGATTGACCCATGGTTTCAGTGAGTTATTGGGGATTGGTGGAGATTGGTGAGGTTACGAGGGACAGAGGTGAGCAAATAAGGGACGGATGGCACGGAACAACGTATCCGGAGGGGATGGCGGAGACGAAGAACAGACGATGAACTCGTGGGAAACTCATCAATCTTGTATTGGGGCCGTCTAACTACAGGTACAAGGCAAACGCTTGGCAGGTAGGACACGGGACTGAGGGTACGTCGTTCACCCACCTTTTCAAGGACTCACCTTGGGTATCATTGCAGTTGTATGTATCTTGATTGCTGAACACGCTTGAAGAACATTGTTTCATTCCATAACTCTTGGCAGATAACGCAGGTCTTTAGGCTAATTGACGGAACAGCTTGAGTTTGAAGTCTTGATACAGTACGGTAAAGGGGTCTCGAAACTTGAGAACTTGAAATGACAACGACTTGCATCCCGGAGTTGGGGAGTCTATGACAGAACACCACCGGGAATTCCGGGCTAATCACGGTCACGGTCGCGTTCGCGAGAACGTCCGGGGCTACCCCTGGCTGGGCTGCGAGAGTAGCTTCTTCTCTTCCTGCGATCGGGCGAGTGGCCACGGGGGCTCCTTCGCCAGTCCCTATCGTCCCTGTCACGACGGTCCCTGTCGTAACGACGCGGAGAGCGATCACGGTAACGGTCTCTATCCCTATCCTTGTAGTCATCGCGGCCGCGGTCACGTTCACGGTCCCTGTAGCTCCCACGATAGGAGTCACGCCCGGAGCGGCGGTGTCCCATGTATTCCCCAGGGGTCGGAGCGTGGGCTCTGTCGGTCACAGAGAAATCGACGCGGATACGGCGGCCATTTAACTCCTACGTAACAGTTTTCATGAGTCACCCGTGTAATTAATTGAAGTTCGGTAAAGCCACGTACAACACCGTTCAATTTTTCGATGCAACGAGTGGCCTCATCTACGCTGGACATGGTGATGAAGCCGAATCCACGAGAACGTCCGGACTGCTGGGACTGTTAATGACAACGCACACAGCTGGGACCTGAAAGACGTACTCGTTGATCATAGACGATGGTGACCTTTTCTACGCGTCCATACCTACTGAATTCGTCGTCCAAGTCCCTCTCAGTACTCCTGATACTGAGACCGAAAACACCTAGAACGCTGGAGGGGTTCGGGGCCTACGGCAAGGGTAAAAAAAAAAAAGGTGAGTGGAGACCGCGAAAAAAGAGGGGATGGTGTGCAAACAATTTGGCCGGAGCGCTTATGGCGCGGTGGACTGTGACGGAATGACGGACTGCGCGTTCGCGAACGAGAACGCGAGCGCCTGGGCGACAGGTCTTTTTCTTTTACAGGCTCTGCGGGCTGAGAGGGCTGAGTGTAGGCATCCGAGTAGGGATCCATGGCCTGTGTGGGAGAGTCAGCGAGTCGTCGGGGAGGAGAAAATAGAGGGGTTGGCACCAAGGTCATGAAGGTCTGAGACAGAGAGGGGAGATTGAAACTCCGAGCAGAAAGCTTAACGCAATTCAATGTCCGCAGAGTCCGACGACAGATCGCCACCGCCTTGGGACCATTCCGGCTGTCGCATGCAATAACCACCGAGGCAGGTCGTGCGCCCTGATACATAAGCTCGGGGGGCTCGAGGTTGGCCAAGCCATCTCCTCTGGGCGGTGCTTTAGTTGCATATGAACGTGATGGCTTATCGTTGTGCGCTCCGCCAGGTAAAACTCTCCCTCTTGGGCTCTGCCTTTACAACGTCGTCTATCTCCCGACCAGTGGTGACCACCCTGTAAAACACTGCGCTGGGATGTTTTCACACTTATCTGCCGGCAGTGCCCGTGAGTAGTAGTCACATCGCATGAGCCAGCCTTGAGGACACCTGTCAGCCGCAGTACTGATTTCCGCTAGAAGTCCAGATTGCTCCCGAATCTCGACCAGGGTGTCTGTGTTCGATCCCTTAGTTCACCTATCGCGCAGTATTCCTTCTTTTCCGAGTTTCGTGGCCCAATATACGCAGGGTTGTGCATGTACTTCAAAACAAAGACCGCCCAGCACCCAGTGATGAGTAACCCGGACTGACCGAGCATGACGAGTATGATCGGACGGCGCCGGTCCGAGCGGCTGAGAATCGAACAGTTATGGAGTGAGGGAACGGCGATATCATCCACGCCCCGTCCTGTACACCTAAATATCACTCTCAACAGTCAACCACGACTACGACGGCGACACGACCACCCGCCGCTCCCTTCTCCCCCCTCGGTCTCCCATGACCAAGCCCACCCTGCTCCAGAGGCTTTTCAATGCGCCATCGCAGTCGTACTCCTTCCCAGCTCAGGAGAAGAACTATCATTCGACAAAAGCTACATTGCTCAGGATAGCGACCCAGGATGACCCCACTGCAAGTCCTCCCTCCTTATCCCGTCTTATCCATGCCTAACCTCCTCGGTATTTCAGCCCAAACCGTTCCTTGCATCTCGTCGTCATTCGATCCATACAATCTTTTCAAAAGACCGCACCACTCCTTCCCCTCCAGCCTTCGCCGAAGACACAGAAAGTGAGGTCACCTCTGAGGAAGATTTTCACACTCCAGACTCCGCCACCACTTCAATCTTCTCCCAAGCTACATCAAGGGAACAATCCCTCCCAACTTCTTCTGCCTCCTCAACGAACTCCGTCCCCGATGACAGCGATTCCGAAACTATCGAGGCTTCCGTTTTCTCCTCTTCTCTCACCACCTCCACGCGCGCCACCACCCCCTCCCCCTCAGACTCCGGTCGCTCAAAGACCTCTTCCTTGGCGCCGAGCTTAGCCGATGCGACCGCCATCACAATCTCTTCCACCTCCAGGGCTTCCTCCAGAACTTCTTCAGTGTCCACTAAACAACATGCAACCTACACCGACGAGGACTGGGCCAGGGAAGTTAGGTGGCTCGTTCCACGATCAACGTCAAATTCGGGTTCAACCAAGAAGTCGAGACGCTCCAGTGGCCCCACAGTCACACTGCCCACCGATCACCGACCGTCGGCGGAACCCGCAAAGTCAGACACCATACGCGTAGCTCCCAAGAGTAAGATAAGGATGTCCGCTGTGCTCGAGGTACCCGAGGACGAAGGTGATGGCCAAACTAGTCAACACTCCCGCCCCCCCAGCATTACGTACCGGCGGGCACGTCAATCGCTCGACACAGGTGGGGGAAAATCCTGGGCGACCCACCACCCAACACCGAGGTCTCCCCTCTCCGTTGATACGACCTCCGACCACTACCGGACTGTGAACATACCCTCTACCTCGTACATCAACTCCCAGCCCGGCACATCCTCCCGTGGGACCGCTCCCTACAATTCTATGACTCTACCGAGGGCAAGCACTCTGCCCCCTGCTCATTCGACATATGGTGCCTCCGCGTCTACCAGGAATAGTCTACTCCTCAACGGTGGAGCTGGCGTCTTGCAGAAACTCAAAGTCGAGGACTTGGAGAAGGTTGATCTCTCTCGCAGCGGCCTAGCTACTACAACAATGGCAACTATCGAGGTCGTTAAGGGTACCGCCGAAGCTGGTAATCACTCCAGAGGTCTGACCCGTTCATTATCCCTGAAGCTTTCCGCCCGCTCGAAGTCTCGGGGTAAGAGCGGCAGAGCCCCCGGCCACCTTGCTCGAGAAATGCCGTCTCCACTGGGATTCTGTTCTCATGTGCCTCCCCCCACATGTGTTCCATCGCACCACATTTTGGTTCAGGTTTGGGCCGTTGGATTGGACAGCCGGGATGCCGCTATCGTATTGAAAGATAAGCAAAATACCCCTGGTTTCGTCCCAGGTCGAAGTTTCGTTGGCCGTGCAGTCGAGGTTGGGTGGGAGGTCAGGGGGGACTATGTGAAAAAGGGCGAGTGGGTTGTTGGACTGATGGAGGTCAAGAAGGTACCGCATATTCCTTTATTACTTCAATCTAAGGTCTGATAGGGTTGGATCCCCGCCCAGTCTGGTGCTCTTGCAGAATTCATTACTATCGACAGGCACAGAGTGCACCGTGTTCCTGGCCCGGGGCCACCCCCTTCGATAATTAACCTGCTCTCGAACTCCAGACCGCCTTCGAGGACCCCCTCACCTTCGCCCTCTATGCGGTCCACCAGGTCTACTTCCTCCATGGCCGGCAAGACGATACAGGACAGCGTTCTGACGCTGGAGGAACTCGCGCTGCTGCCCGTTTGTGGGGTGTTTGCGTATAGGGCCGTCAAGACATTCGATCCTTCCGCTTCGAACCCCTTCATCCCTGCCCCAAGGAGATCTTGTCCCCGGCGCATACTCGTATTGGATGGTCACAGTGGAGTCGGGGCTTTGGCTGCACAGATGCTCGTACGAAGAGGCTGGAAAGTCATCGCTCACGTTTCCCCCGAAGCTGTCTCAACTGCCGGCCCCGCTTTATCTTCCAGCTCTACCTTCCAGAACCTGCAGAGGAGGTTGAGGGGATGGGGCGTCGAGGATATTTGCCTTGGTGAGGCTGCCGCAGTCATCGCCAAATTAGGGGAGCGGTGTAAGAACCAACCCGGGGAATACGTTATCGACGGGGTGCTGGATACAATCGGAGGGCTGGACATCTGGAACGCAGCCCTGCAACATATCTTGTCTCGTCCATCCGAGCAGCCTAATCCAGAATCGGATCCAGCGGTGGATAGTTCCGTCCCTCCCCAGTTTACCACCACGGTAGGGGACGACAAGGAACGGACCGTTCCCAGTGCGCAGGACCACTTCAAGGCCGGATTTAGGTCTATGAAGAGGGCGATGAACGCCGCGTGTGGGTACGCGTGTATTTCCGTTGCTGCCGATATCGATGGGGAAGGGCTGGACGTCAGGGACTCCCTCGCTGGAATAATTAAATGGGTCGAAGAGACAAGAGGGCGGGTCAAGCCCCACGTCGAGGACCCAGAGAGCCCCAGTTCGATTCTTGGCGTGGATGATAGTGCGGAGAAGGGGAAGGAAGTTTTCGCGGAGAGGGTTGTCAATTTTGAGAGGACGCCTCTCGTGTTCGCAGGGGGTGCGAAGAGGTTGACGTGTGGTGGGAATGTGGTCGTCAAGGTTGTCTCTTGATCCACTCACGCGTACGTGGTCGGCTTTGGAGTTTGCCCTCCGTCTGCTAGTTTCGTTCCGTTCGTTTTCACCTGGGTTTTCCACACCGAACCATGATCCGCCCACTCTATTTCATTCTCTCTTGCTTCCTGGACCTTCCTTCCTCAACACACGAACTTCTCGTTTGTTTCATGACCTCTCATCGCTTCTCATTTTTCAGTCGTGTCATAATTTCCCAATCCTCTCGCATCGGACACTTCGCAACTTTTGCTCCGCTTTCTTGCTCTTTTCGTCGTGCAATGGGACAGATATCAGTTTGGAACGAACAGGTTTTCGATTTCGCTTGCCCTCTTGTGCTTGTTCAGTAGATGTAGAGTAATCTCTGGCATGGTAGTCATACACGGACATTTCGGGGACTCTGGAGAAGTTAGGTAAATTTTTGAATGGAGTGACGGGTTTCCTCAGATTGGTATCGCGGTCGTCCCAGTAACTCCGGTCGAGCCCGGCGATGGTCCGCGATGTGTGGTGGTCGTAAGTACTAAAAAATCGGGGCAGGAGTCTTGCGAAGTGAACTCTTAATAAGTTGAGAATGTTCCAGGAAAAAGAATGAGAGGGAGAAAAACCACAGCACCCAGGATTCCCGCGTGGTCCCCCACCGTGGTACTAACTAAGCGGCACCCTGGTTAACTTCGCAGATCGGACGGGATGCGGTGCTTTCAAGGTCCTATGGCCGTGGATATCTTCTATGCTTTCCGGCACCTTATCTACCCTACTTTTCAGACCCTGCTTTGGGGTTTCAACTCACACCCTTCCTCGAATTTTCGATACAGTTATCATTCACCGTAAGGGACGCGACGGTTACACATATACCTACTCTCTCTGGGATATATCCTACCGAGCATCTCAGTCTCTTATCCCTTCTTTCCTGGGGATTGCTGTTGTAAACCCGTTCAAACCAATCACCCTTCCTACTTCCACTGATTCGAGCCCGATGAACTTTGGCACCCAGGCTGCTAAACTTTTCCGCGGCTGGGTGGCCGATTATTGGCCACGCGAGGTAAGGGCCTCGGCTAATTTGCTTGGTCAATCTACAAGCGCTGCTGGGGAATGGAATGTGACCGCCAGGATGACCCTAGGGTCAGCGCTTCATGACAACCGAAGCATCCAGCCTTCTCGGGCGGCGATCTCTAAACAGGGTGCGTTTGAGAAAACTCTTCAACGAGATGTACTCATCGTATCCCTGACCTTGAAAACCGATCTCGAAGGGACGCAGCCGAAAACGATGGGTGGTCGGATGAAACCAAGAACGTTGGTGGGGAGTCAAAGCGAAAAGAGTGGCGTGGAAACCGTCGCAGGCTTGCCGGGGCTGACTCAGCCGGATGGCGGCCTGGAACAGGAGGCGCTTATATGCTGAGCATGAGCGCCTATTATTGCGAGGACAGGCGGATCCGTCATGATACTAGGCGCCCATAAATCCGTTGACCGCGTCGACCTGGGTCCTCTCCGATGAGCGTCAGGTTAAGCCCGCGGTTCTCGGCTCTTGGTCACACCCTTCCGATTGTGGTCCTGCTCTGCTCCGACGAGCACGATTGGTGATGAAAATGTAGAGAGAGTAGGCGAACGCGCGGTTCCATCTCCCGTTTCGTCAGTAGCGCAACCGGTGGTTGTCCGGCGAACGTGGAACTCTCAGCCTGTGTTTCCGCGGATTACTTCCCAGATTGGAGTGATGTCGCTGTCTGGCTTCCACCGGGGGGATCGGATAGTACAAGGTTACACTTACAGTCCGTGCAAAGCGTGCAAGTTTTTGACCCGCGGCCTCCTCCTGCACATGTGATCGAAGAATGGAAGAACATTATTGCCCCTCAAACGACACCGGAGTTTACAGCGTTGCCGTAATGACCACGCTGCCAAGATTCCCGCAAACGCCCGCCCTACTGTCCTGTTGACAAGTTGTGATGGTGCTCCCCAGCTTAACTGGGCGCCGTCGTCCCGTCAATTCTACTGTGGTACCTGATAAAGGTCTCTGGCTGTGCTGGCGCTTCTCACTCGTGACTAAAGCTCCGAGCGATGTCGCCGGAGATAACACTTCTGCATGTGTATGTCGGCCTGGGTCATCATATGGGTATTGACGGAACAAGGAACGGGCTAATAGTTGTGGTACATGTTGTCGAGTCAACCTACCGTAGTGAAATAAAACTTCCTATGTAGAAACACCTATCAAAGGTGAAACATGAAGATGAGTTGTACATGATAATCTAAGGCATGTATGTGTTAGGGCCCTAGGGTTTTGGTTACGTCCTGAGAATCCACTTCTCCCCGGCAGCGTCGTTCGTCAACTTCTCCCGCCTTGTGCCAAGGATACGATAGTAACTCCAAGGGAGTTCCGATGGATCTTGATCCAGGAGAATGTGGAGGAGGAAGGTTGCGGTGTGGAACCTAGTGGTGATGTACGGTGGGGGACCCTTGGACGTGCTATCATTCGCAGAAGATAACATAGTCGGCACCCTAGAAGTACGGCCTTGTCAGGAAAGTCTCATGTCAGACCCATCCGGGAACTTACGGTTCAAATGTAGGGAACGTGCCCTAAACGATTCAGATTATCAGTGGAACATCCGATGATGGCGATACGACCGGCTACGAACCGAATATAGTACGACCCTAGAGATCGGTATTCAATTTACGTTGTCTAATAGCGTCAACGAGGAGCTTACCATGGCAGTCCAATACTTTTGAGGAGGTCGAGATGGCGTTTTTTGCCGCCCAAAAAACTCTGAGATTCACCTGGCAGGGTGTGTGTTGGATATCCGAACTCTCTATCATCGGACATCAATGAAACCATAACAAGAGTTTTACCCTGAGCGGGAGGACTGACGAGGGGACAAACAGCCTTACGCCGGCTGCTTTCGCGGCTCTCGCGACCACATCTTGGGCTCTGAAACCCGGGAGCTCTGCAATCGACCTGACATCCTTACTGGTTAAGCCCGAATCGTCGCCCACGGTGCTGATCACGACGTCGACGCCGCAAAGAGCTCGGCGGAGAGCTTCATGCGTCTCGTGAGTCCCGTATTGGATCGGGTACACGGACACTCGAAGGCTAGGATCGACCTCTGTCGGCCACGGTGACGGTCTTGTCAGGACTCGAACCTCGAGGGACTTGTGTCGTGGATGTTTGGCGAGAGCGGCCAGCAACTGGGTCCCGAGGCGGCCAGTCGCTCCTAGGATAGCTATCGATTTTATCTCTGACATCGTAAAGAGGTAGGGTGCTGGAGGGATGGAGGAGGTTGGGGAGCGGACAATTGCCGGTCGGAGATACCAGTTTTATATGGTGGGTCGACGGCGAATTTTCTTCTCCCTCAGCTGTAACCGAGGAGCCGCCTGGCACATCAGGCCGGAACCCAGGAGCTATTCGGCGTGCCGCGCACTTCCCCTGTCCAACTGCCAGAATGTCAGAGGCCGCGAGGTGAATAAGCTATCCGTGGTTCTCGGACTCCACCCAAGGCGATATCCGGCACCGTTAATGTATCCGCGAGCGCCGTTTCATGTCTGATGCCGTCGTAGTTGGTTAAGTACGCCTATTCTAGGCAGATAGATCATCGGGCAAGCAGGGCGGGAACGGGAGCAAAATACGGGGAAGGGGAACTCTTGCGCCGAAGTCAATTGTCGCAATTCGGTGTGTTCGAGATCGGCGTTCCGGCGGGGCCCAGGTACGTTGATTCATAACGGTAGCGTCAAAAGACCGTGGCACTAGGGCGTCTTACCTTTTGGAATTCAAGGGAGTGACGACAGCGGATCGGAATATTCGTGCGGTCCAGTCTCAGGACGGCGGCAGACGAGGGGAAGCAACCGGAGCGATCATGGGTTGGTACCTTTCATCGGATAGCAACAGCTTGAGCTGATCCCTCGCGGGCGGAATGGGCGAACGAAAGTCATAGAACTCAGTCATGGGATGTAAAGTATAGATAGGAATTATTACCCAACATTAGGGAGGTGCCAACCTTATTTGGCGGTGGTGATCTTGACCACAGGCATCCTAGCCGGAGGAGTGACCTCAAGGACGTGGGAACTCGGAACCCACATGAAGACGCACTGCGCCAGTTGCGAGAATAGAGCGCCCTACCCCGTTCTGGAAGGGTTTCATAGCAATTCGTCCGTCGGCGAGACCGAGCGCGCGAATGGCGCACATGGCGCAGGGCCGGTTGTGGACCTACCGCTGTTCAAGCCGAGATTAGTCATACCGCGCAGTCGTCGCCTCCCCTCACATTGCGCAGAAAAGGTTTCCTTGACCGAGTTACTGACGGCTGGCGACTCGCGACCAAGATAGACCGTCCCTCAGCAAGGGCCATCCTAGAATACCACCTCATGTCCGAATATGGAACACAACCTAGATCCTGTCCAAAGCGTCGGTTTTAACTCGACGCAAACCCTTCGTCCGACCATGGTAACAGCCGCAGTATGTCAACTTCCTGGCGAAATGCCGTACGGTGAGGAGGAAACGATGATGTGACGGGTGATGCCGAATGGATTCCTGATCTACGTTCGTCCCAGGCTACTTGAACTACAAAGAGGGCTGGGTCGTGAACTCAGATTACCCGTAATCTTGGAAGGCAAGATGGCCGAGCGGTCCAAGGCGTGTGACTCAAGCGAAAGGGTGTAAAAACCCATCGTTTGCCTGAGATTTCGGGTTTCTCATCACCGTATGGTGGCGTGGGTTCGAATCCCACTCTTGTCAGTCATTTTTGGTCATGAGATACCCGTTATTTTGCTGAGATTTGGGTGTTTCGGAACCGCTGAGCTGCGTGCAGTAACTTATGTCCGCCCCCTTGATCTCTGTCCGGAGTTACACCGAGCCTGTGTGTGCAAGTTGAGATGGGAGCTCACACGGGCCAACCGCTTATAGTCCCAGGTGGTGGTGCCGAGAACTCAACTCTCTGTGAAATTGCCAACCTAGTGAACGTTATGGTACATGGTGAAGATAGCAATTTAATCTGCCCAATATTCGGATCCGTGCCTGGTTGACTGGATGGGTATCTGTAACACCGCTATGAGAGCCTCGATAATATTACACATATCCTCTCCTGGACCCTCGTAACCATCATCACGCCGCTTCTCCAAAGCAGGGATAACCTGTTCAACCACAGAGAGGACAACCTTTCGATCGATTTCTGTGAATAATAGGTCTTTCATTTGCGTTGTGACCTCCACAAGTGGCTCCAGCCGATCGACGGTGAGATCCATCAGAGGACGCCCTGGGACTCCCGCCCACTCGTCTTCCACGAGCTGTTCCGAGAATTTGTCGAGGGGGTTGGAACCGTCGTAATCCCGGTGTGGTAGTTCGCCAACATGGGTCAGGATGCGGATGACCTGGGCAGGTCCCTCGCGACGGAAAGGTAACCAAATGTCCATGGCTTCCCTGAGGTAAGAGTGCCAATACCTATCCTCCGACAGGATTTCAATCATCACGAGGAACGAGCGCTGGTCCTCGGAACGGCGGGATTCGATTGGAATCTTGTGCAGTTGCCTGGGGAAGTCGAGACCCTCGAGGGTCTGGCGCGAGCCTACTGACTTGAGCCACCCCTCTCGCGCGGCCACCACGACGTCGTAGGCCGCTTTCCTCACGCGGAATGGCTGGGTCTTCTCCATTGCCTCGTACAACGTCTCAAGGGAGTCACTGTCGGGGAGGCAAGATCCCAGTCGAGGAATGTCCCTCATCGCGATGAGGCCGCCGTACACAGCATCGTCTTGCCAACCATCGTCCACCTTGCTACAAGCCTGGATGTTCTGCAGCACTTTGATGAAAAGGATGAATTCCGGGGTGATAGCCCCTGGTGACGTGATTCCTCTGGGAGACTGTGGGTCGGCTTCGCCTACTTGGGTGTGGGTACAACCCTGGCCAGGTGGTCGTTCCGTGTCCTCTTCTTTCCTTCGTGCGCTCAGCCTGAGGAACAAGGGAAACGCATCATCACCCATGTTTCCCATCGCCGCGCGCATAAGAAGTCCGCAAATCCACGCAGCATCGACGAGCGGGAGCGTTGACTTCCTGACTAGGGTGTAAATGATATCCAGCGCCATTTTAGTATGACGACGTCGACGACCCCGACCCAGTATCGTGGCGTGAATATGTTCAACTACCAGTTCGAAGGTTTGCACAACGTATTTGCTGTCCTCAATCAATGTCATTGTTAACGTGCAGGAGAACGTGACATACCTCTTGTCAACCCGAACCAAATCCTCCGGATGCAAAGGAAAGTCCATCACCGCTCCTACGCTGAGAAAGCAATCCGTAAGGGTCACAGCATCCAGCGCCCGGTTGGCTTCCAACACTTCGATGAGTTCGTACAAGGTCTGTAAACGACTCGGTCGAAACCGGATGGCAGAATCCGAATCACCGCAAGACCAGTAGGGGGCGACGTAGGACAGGAACCGGACCGATGTCACAGCTTCCGTGCGATCTTCAGTACGGAGGAGGTGTTCGAACAAATCGTCCCCGTCCCATTTGTCGCTGTGTAAGTCGAGAAAAAGATCAGGAGGGAGATCGGGTGAAAGTCCCCCTACCTCGACCTTGAGCCTATTTGAGGTGGTCCAAATGAACTGCGTATGATAGAGGACGTAGTAGGCGGCGGCAGATTGTAGAGCCTTGAGACGGGTTGACTTCTTGAACTCGGGCACGCGGAAACACTCCGCGTACGTGTCGCGGAGTCGAATCAACGCGTTGGTAGAGCGATAGTGAGATGGCCATTGGAATTCAGAGAATACCGCGGCGACAGCGGAGGCAGTCGAAAAATCCGTAGAGTTCTCTAACAACCAAAACCCGGCGGAGGCACCAATGTCCTTCGGAACGGGGGGAGTGAAAATGGGGCTGTTCCTCCAAAATGTAGTGTTCGAAAGCCCCATGGAGTAGTCGTCGGGCGTATCTTCGACATTGTAGCCCAGGGTGTTCGCCTCGCCGGTGGGGATCTTGAGCATGTATTTGATGGAGCTCTTCAGGACCCCGCGACAGACGTCTATCATACGTCCGACCTCGGGTCGGAGCGAGATGGCCCCCCGCCCCAGCCAAACGCGAACGAGCGCGGTGAGTTTCCTCCATACCCGAACCTTCAGGAGTAGAATGGAGAGGGGTGTCTGGAACGGACAATCGCTATAAATCGCCGCGAGCAAGGTGGTGCAGATGTAGAAGGCAAGGGCGATGGAAGTGACCGCTAACACTGCTTCCGCGGCGGAAACGTTCAGACCCCAGAGGTAGACCGCAAGAGCGGCACCGAAGAAAAGGAGAGAAAACTGTAACATAACTGGCAGTGACTCCATGATCAGGTGCAACCCCCACTTCTGAAGTCCGACGAGTTTGGTCTGACGTTCCTTCCCTCGATCGACAATGTTCCCCCACGCCGAGCCTCGAGTATAATACAAGATCCACTGTTTCCCCAACACTGCGATGAAGGCCACGAACAACGTGATGGACAAACTTGCGAAGAGGATGGTCTGGGCTCTGCGGGCGCCGATGGGGACATTTGAGACCGGTGCCAGCGGGTCGGTTCCGTCAAATGACGTGTTCTGCTGTAATATTCGGAGTAGCAGGACGTTTGTCAGGTCGGTGGGATCTGGCTGGAGCTCCGGAATGATTTGGACAATGAACACGGAAGTAACGGCAGCGAACAAACCCGCCTAATGAACCGAGTTGAGGCGAATAGTGCGCACAAGGGACGTAAATGAGCTCACAAAAAGGAGGGAGGTGTCCAGGTCTGCGGCACATTTCGAGATCAGGTCATGGTCATGTTCGTCTGCAACTTTCTTGTAGACGGTCCAAAAGTTGGTGATCGAGTCAGTCTGAATCCTCGGGGGTTTCAGATTTGTGATCGCCTCTTCCAACCTAAAGTGGGACGGAGCTGATTTGGTCCGAACGAGCATCGCGGAGGAGGAGTTGAGGGAGTACTAACCGAGTAATCCGGGTTTCTTCGCCTTCGCGGAACGCTGAGATTTCTCCTTGAAGGACGGTAGTGACCCTATAATAGTGTCACGTCAGCGTACGCTACCACGAGACGATTCTACGCGGACGGACTGGGATATCATCGTCTCCTCGTCTTTCCGCAACTCCGTAATAGAATCTTTGAGTGCACCTGCGAAGAGTCTGCCGTACTCAGACGGGAGTAGATGACTCAGATGTATCGTACGAACCTTGCCAGCAACGCCACATTATCCGCTTGTCTTGGGTGTCCGCTGGTGGTCGTATCTGAAGTACTAGTTGGAGTTTAAGTAGTGGTCCAAACGAAAGTAAAGCCCATATCAACGTGCCTTTGAGCATAGTCGTCGGGGGGTTGGCGGGGTGATAATTTGCCACTGGTCCCAGTAGTATGATCCCCAGTCATGAACGCAGTCTCGTTCGAGGTCGGAATGCCTCCCTCTGCCCCAGATCTCGCCGGGACGGGAAGGGTGTCAATGGATTCCATGGTGGTGTCTGGAGAGGTATGCTCGGAACAACCTCGCCGCAGCTTGGATTTGGAGCCGAGATACACGAGGGGGGCACGAGGACGAAGGGCACCAAAGCCACGCGGCCAAGGTGGGTATCCGTTGGAAACAGTTGGGACACGTATTTGGAAAGCCACCGGGCGCTATTCCGTCGGTGTAACGTGACGCAACCCGCCACGATGCCAAACCGTCCAAGAACTGGAATCGTGGGCCCCCCGCGGTGGTAAGGGACTGTGAGGCGCGGCTCCGACCACATTTTTTGGGGTAGATCTCCGCGAAGTCGAGCGCAGCATACCGTTCGTGTCGCACAGGAACGGACGAGCAGAAATGATAGGCGCTTGTCTCCAGCCCCCCCACGGTCAAAGACGTCTCTACGCCGAAACCACTTCAACCCCAGAGGATCTTGAGGGACACAATCTTTCCTCTCCCTTCGAAGTAGGTGCGCGCCAGTCTCCTCAAGCAGACCGCGTTTACCTCTGACGGTCATCTACTTGGGATACGTGCACACTGGACCTCCCGGGCATCTGTTGAAAAACCCCTTTCGGTCTTACCGAGGGGGTCAGCGTGGCAAGGGAATTGCTCTGCATTCTCTCACGTGGATCGGCGGGAGATCCGTCCGAAAATGTAGATTCGGCTTTACCCTGGTCTGATCAATCCTGACCTGGTAGTGACAGCGTTCAGCGCCGCGACAAGGGGGAAGGCAGGAGGCCGAGGAGTTCCACTTCTTCCCACCAAAGACCCGCATATTACTAGTCTGCGTCGCAATAGCAAGGGATGTCCAAATCCCGCATTTGTGCATGTGCGCCCTCAACACGGCGCCACCGGTGAACACCTAAACGTAGCACAATGACCGCCAGGACCACGTCACACGACCTCGACTTCCCCGCGCTCCTGAACAGTCGGAACTGAACCGCATACATTGCAGGGTCAGCGTAGTAATATCCCGTTTAGAAACCTGTCGTGGGTTTACGTGTCATACTCCCGTACCCACGAGCATAACGGACGGGTCAGGAGGGATACAGTGTCAATACTGCAAAAAAGACGCGCAATACAGTCGAATATCTGGATTCCAGGGGTGTGTGGCTGATCGATGGTTGGGGCCGATCCGCTCTGAGCGGGTCGGGATGAGCGGTTTGGTACTCAGAAATGGCGGTTTGTCAAAGGGGGTGGCAGCTCCTACAATCCCAGATATTATTGCATAATTAGTGTATGGGTAAAGATTTACGTCGTATGGTATATGTACATAATGAAGATGGGGATCTAATCGACAAAGTGAGCGAATGGATCACTCAGTGGGTGACTATCCGTAACACTAGATAATATCATATCCATCGTAGAAGGATCAGTAGCCGAGGTTGGCCCTACTGACAACCTGACGGAACGTTGGGGTCCCTCCGCCTCCCTTGAAAGTCAACGGATATTCATCTATTTACGTGTGTAAGCGTTTATAACCTTACGGAGAGTCACCCACTGGTCCGATTGCACAGGTACCCGTAACACCTCCAGGAGATCATTGACGATACAACGGACGTCTTCTCCTGGACCCTCGTCGCCGTTATCAAGTCGCCTCTCCAAAGCCGGAATAACCGATTCGACCGCAGCCAGAACTGCCCTCCGATCGGTCTCCGTGAACAACTGTCCCTTGAACTGCTTCGTGATCTCCGCGAGCGGTCTCAGGTGATCAGCAGTGAGAACCGCCACAGGACGCCCTGGAACTCCCTTCCATTCGTCTTCCACAACCTTCTCTAAGAGTCTGTCCAAAGAGGTGGGATTGGAATAGTTCTCGTAGCTTGGGACGGGTAGTTTTCCAATGCGAGCAATGATCCGGAGAAATTGGCATGGTGCTTCGTGACGGAAGGGCAGCCAAATGTCCATGGCTCCCCTGAGGTACGAGTGCCAATTCCCGTCGTCCGACAGAGTTTCCGTCATAATAAGGGAGGAGCGCAGGTAGTCGGAGCGACCGGTTTCGATCGCCACGATGTACAGCTGCCTGGGCAGATCGAGATCCTCAATGGTCTGCCGTAACTCCGGCCATCTGAGCCACCCATCTCGTGCGGCCAGTACGACATCGTAGGCTGTCTTCCTAACACGGAAGGGTTGGCTCTTCTCCATCGCTTTGGACAGAGTCCCAAGGGAGTCGCTGTCTGGGAGGCAGGATCCAAGTCGAGGAATGTCCAGCATTGCGATGAGGCCGCCGTATATAGCATCATCCTGCACAACATCTTCCTGCACAACATCATCCTGCACAACATCATTCTGCACATCATCATCCTGCCAACCACCTTCCTGTCTGCTGCAAGCCTGGACATTCTGCATAATCTTGATGAAGAGGGTGTGTTCTGGCGTGGTAGTATCTGGCAGGGTAATTGCTCCGGGGGACTGCGGGGCAGGTTCACCTCCCTGGGAAGTAGAGCAAGCTAGACCGTGGGGTGTTTCCTCGTCGGTAATAGCATATTCTTCCACCCTTCTTGCGCTCAGCCTGAGGAAGTAGGTGAACGTCTCATCGTCCATGTTTCCGCTTACAGCACATTCCAGTAGCAGTTTTATCCACGCGGAATCAACGAGCGGGAATGTTGCTTTCTTGACGAGGGTATGAAGGATGTCCAGTGCCTTTTTTGCGTGGCGACGCCGACGGCCCCGAGACAGTATCAGGCCATGAATGTGTTCAACCACCAGTTTGAAGGTTGGTCCAGCGTAAACACTATCCCTAGTGAGTGCCAGCGCTCACGTGTGGAGGAGCAGAACATACCTCTTGTCGACCCGAATCAAATCGTCCGGATGCAAAGGAAAGTCCATCGCCGCTCCCACGGAGAGAACGCAATCCGTGAGAGTTGCAGGTCCTAGCGCCCGGTGTTCCTCCAACACTTTGATGAGTTTGTACAAGGCCCGTAAACGGCCCGGCCGAAACCTTACGTTAGAGTCTGAATCGCCGCAAAACCAGTAGGGGGCAATATAAGAGAGGAAGCGCGGCGATGCTACGGGCTCCGAGCGATCCTTGGTGCGGAGGAGGTATTCGAACATGTCGTCTCCACCCCATTTGTCGTCGTGGAGGTGGAGAAGCAGATCGGGAGGAAGCCCCGCAACATTGAATTCCATCGTGTTTGATGTGGACCAAATGAGCTGCGTGTGATAGAGGACGTAGTAGGCGGCGGCGGACTGTAGAGCCTTGAGACGAGTGGACTCCTTGAACTCGGGTGCTCGAAAACACTCCACGTATGTGTCATGGAGTCGCTTCAATGCGGTCTTGGAGCAGTAGTGAGATGGCCATTGGAGTTCAGAGAAGACGGCAGCGACGGCGGAGGCGGCCGAAATATCCGTTGAGTTCTCCAGCAACCAAAACCCTGCATAGGCACCAATGTCCTTCTGGAGAGGGGAGGTAAAAATTGGCTCGTCCCTCCAAAACGCGGGGTTTGAGAGTTTCATTTGGTGGTCGTTGCCGGGGACATCTTCTTCAGTGTAGTATAGGGTATCCTTCCCACTGGCGAAGATCCTACATGCGTGTTCGATCCGAATCGGAAGTGAGGTGACCTTTCGCCTCAACCAAACACGAGCCAGCGTGGTGAATTCCTTCGCCCGGGGCAGGAGACCCGGAAGTAGAATTGATAGTGGTGTCTGGAACGGGCAATCGTTGTACGTCGTCGCGGTGATGGCGATACAGGTGTAGAATGCGAGGCCTATAGCAGTGACCGTCATCACTACTTCCGCGATCGTAACATTCAGGTCCCAGAGGTAGGTGGCGAGGGCAACCCCGAAAAGAAGGAGGGCGAACTGCAACATAACGGGGAGCGATTCCATGATCAGGTGCAATCCCCACTTCTGGAGTCCGGCGAGTTTGGCTTGGCGTTCCTTCCCGCGATCAATGATGTTCCCCCAGGTTGTGACTCGGGTGTAATACAGGATCCACTGTTTCCCCAACACCGCGATGAAGGCCACGAGCAATGTGATGGACAAACTGGCGAAGAGGATGGACAGTGCTCTGACGGCGTGGGTGGGGACAGTTGAGACGGGTGCCAGCGGATTGC
>Ga0307511_10000360_pt1 | contig 48415 bp, 46 predicted proteins | sample 13_EM_MG_FD_200266 | JGI IMG/M metagenome (GOLD analysis project Ga0307511, IMG submission 200266) | Populus trichocarpa ectomycorrhiza microbial communities from riparian zone in the Pacific Northwest, United States - 13_EM | ecosystem: Host-associated > Plants > Roots > Unclassified | place... | reverse complement strand
GTCTTGCGCTCTTAGGCGGGGGTGGGTTTGTTGGGCCCGGTGTGGACCCCTCGCTGCCTGAACCTGAAGCTGGAGTGTTGTCAGGTGGGCATTTGCCAAATGGGGGGATGTCCACTGCCTGGGTCGATGTCTGGGACAGGGGGGGGGACGAGGACGGGGAGGGGCCGTTGGAGGGACCGGGGGAGGTGGTGGTTGTGGTGGTGTTGTTTTTCCTAATTTCAAGAAGGATGATGTCTAAGAGGGACTTGATCGCCCTGTTCTCTTGAAAGACTCGGATTAGGGCTCCCCCGGTGTTATCCGTGAGGGCTCGTATGTCCTTCTGTATGAACTCGATGGCGGACTTGGTGTCTGATCTGAAGCGAAAGGAGTCGTCAAGTTCCGCGGCTCTGTCCTTGGCCATGGAAGTGAATTCTGCGGTAAGCCATTTGCAGGTGTGGGCTGAGAGATATTCGGCGACCTCTGTGTCGGGGGTTGGAGGAGGTTGTGGTGCGTCGGTGTCGGTGTCGTCCGGTTCTTTTTCGGTTGGCGTTTCCAGCCATGAGGCTGGGATCGATAGGTCGTCGTGGTCGATGATCGGGATCTCGGGTTGTAGGGCTGGTGAGGTGGGAAGTGGGGATGTTTTCTCGGGTTGGGGTGTTGGTGTCGCTGTGACAGGTGTCGTTGTGGTAGTGACGGGTGTCGTTGTATGAGAATGAGAGCGGTCTCTTGCCGTCGGGAGGACCGTGATGGACTCAGCCATCTGTTCATGGATTGGTTGTCGGCGGACCACGATGGTTTGTTCGTCTTCCAAGTCGGGGGTAACTTCCGAGGCGCGGTCGGGGAGCGTCAGTGGTTTATTCGAATCTAGTCTCATAGCCCCTCTGGCTGCTGCGAGGTCTAGGGCCTCGGCGTCCAGAGGTTCCCAGTCGTAGGATTCTAGGGTACGGTAAGTGTGTCGGCCAATGACGACTAGGTGTTGGCCTAAGCGCCAGTTGCGTACGGGGTAGAAGTTGAGATTCGAGCCCGGTGGGGCCCGGTTGGTGGCGGGGCGCCCCCGTCGAGGAGGCATAGGAGGCGTGGTGTGTTGGGTCGAGGGGTGTCGGCCTGGCTGCGTTGGTGGGATGTGGGCGTTGGCCGGGATTGGATTGCTCGGTCGCCGTGTGTGGTTCTGAATCGGGCGGGTGTGGGAGTAGTGATTGGGCGGTCGGCCGAGTGCCTCGTGTGAGATGTGAGCGTCGGCCGGGGTTGGTCAGGTGGGAGGTGTGGGAGTTAGGAGCGTTCCCGTTGGTAGTTGTGTCGTTGGGGTGATGTGTTGGCAGTTTCCGAGGATACACTGAGGGCGGGAAGTCGTGCAGGATATCGTGGGTTTTCCGAACTTCGAGGGCGGGGGAAGGGTGGAAGGAGTAGGGAAAGGGAAGAGTTAGAGCGGGGCTTTGATAGAACTCGGGTCGGGCTTTCTCGTGGTGAAGTTCCTGTGTCGATTGGGGTCCTGGGTCGGGAGATAATTGCAAAACCGCACTTTTGGGTCGGGGTGCGATATCTGCATTGTCGGCATATCTCCTAGCTTCGGGATACGTGGGGGGAAGAAGAGGCCCTGGGAGGAGACAGGGAGTTTTGCGCGGTAGCCAAGGGGTTCCTAATCTTGGGCGTGCGATTGCCAATTGCCAGGAGTGTTATCATGTATCTAGTTAGTGGGTCAGCTTGGGCCAGGGGTTTCAAAATCCAGCCGAGTTTCCGCTTGGGGATGCATGCCCTGGTCATATACCATAGTATGAACACGCGAGTACTGATTTACCCCAAAAATGCAGTGTAGCTATAGACAACTTGTAGACTAAATTATACGTTAAATTGTTAGTGTGTATACACACGCCTGCGTAAAATCCTCATGGAAGTCTCGACACCTTCCCGAACCCTCCTGCATTTCTACAGGCACCAAGCGTTCCGCTACATAGTATTCGAACGAAATATGATTATAACGACAGGTCCACCAACCCAAATATATACGACTTGACGAAACAGTGATACACCTCGGTGGCAAAAGGTTTCATACACTTAAGCATGTAACAAATGTCTTATCCTTTTCCATACCAAATCCCAAAACATGTAGCGTGTGGGCCTCTTTATGCAGGGGGGTTATGAGACCTTTTGCCACCAGGCGATATATAAGCAAAAGCATGCATACCTACTTTACCCAAAGACAACGTTGTATACCAAACATACAAACAATGAAACCAAGGAGGCCGTGAGTGGCAGTCGTATGTTCGCCGAACTGCACTACAGAAAAAATAGGCGTAACTACTGGTACGAGTAAGTATTGCGGGTAATAAAGCCCTAGTGTATTGCAAGGTAACATTAGGTATTATATCTAGAAGACATAATGATTAGAGTACTGAAACAAATGCCTTAGCCATAGATCGACAAACTATGACTTCAAGACAGAAATGAGGAACAATTTGCACAATTTATCAAATGTTCTATAATGAAGTGCATAGCATGTACCGCTACCCATGGGCATGAGAAGGCACAAGACTGTTTGAAGCTCAACTGGATTAAGCAACGTCACCATATTCAAGCTAGGTATAGCTAACTCTCAGCTCATCCGTTGCACTTTTGGTAGGGGATTTGGGTAATTAATTTGCGTGTGTGTAAGTGCAGGATGAAATAGTGAAAATTGAGACAGCGGAGGAAACAAACCAGGGAAGCACACAGATAATACGTTACACACACAACATGCCAGGGCTGCCATTGTCTAACCTGGTGATCGATATGATGTTGGGGTGAAAATTCTTCACCAAAGTCTCGTCTTGTGCCTGAGAACTTGAAATTTACAATTTGTACCAGCTGCCCAGTCCTCTACGTCAGAGCAAAGGTCTTCTGAGTTCTCAGTATGAAACACTTTGTCCAATAGTAGTAATCGTCATGTCAGGTAACAGCAACGATACATTACGGGAGGATAAGTAGTGTAAATGGTCACTATAGTACTACATAATATATATACCTACAGTAGGTGTTGGAAACTTGGTTGGCCGGAACGATGGATTTTTTTTTTAAGCCTCATTATTCGTATGCGGCCCTGTAGGAGGGAAGGCCATGATGAGCCCCCAGGAAGCCTGGGAGGATTCAAGGAAGGCCCAAGTAAATCTGGAACCCTCCTGCGCGCGCTGAAACGAGAAATACAAAAACTCGCACCCATCCTCCTCCGCCATCTTCCCTGGCACCCCGAAAAGGATTTCCGCTAATAATCCTCCGGCGCCACGCCCTCTCTCCCGGCCGTGCCATCCCGGCCATGCCCCCTCTCCGGTATTCCCTATGAAACTCGGCCGCCACGCCCTCTCCTGACCATCCCCTGAATCCCCGACTCCCCTCTAGAACCCTTCTCATCTCCTGCTCCACTCGTATACTGTGGTTCGAAAAGCCTTCCTTCCAATGCGTAGTCCCTGGTTGGGGTCGGTGCTCTCGTTCAGGTAAATTACCAGAGACGCCGCCAGTTTTCCGGTCCTCCTATCCTCTCGCACTAACAACCGGATCCGCCCAACCTTCGTTCCGAATACCTGATAATCCTCCTCAATCAAACGCCGCATTTGCCCGGGTTTGTACTTCGTGGAGGCTGCATGTAGGACTACAGCCCTCGTCTTTGGGGCCACCAGGTGAGATGTGTTTCCCTGGTTGGCCCCCTTCGGTGGCGGTGGTGATAGTTTGACCTCTTTCCCTTTACCCCTGGAGAGTCTGGATGCCGGAACGATGGATGGGAAGAAGTAACAATCAAAGTATATAAAACTCGAGAATAATCTACAAGGTCTTGTTAGAAGCAGAGACAGGGGTGTCAAGACAATGCATACTGGAATCGGGCGGGCCAGTATGCCTACTTGGGCTAACCTATAATGGAAGAGCCGGTAAGCTAATCTTAGCCAAAGTACACGGGCGGATGTGGGTCAGAAGCGCCCAAGGCTGGGTACGTGTGAGGGGAGAGCCTATAGGAGCTACATTGGGCAAAGGGAGTCCACCCAAATGAATCCTATTCACAATTGCCTAATTTTGAGAATCAGTACCGGCACAGACCATGTAAGCCAACCTGAGCGAATCTCTGCTGGGATAGCCGGTGAACCAGCGGAGCGAAAAGAGCCTAGGTCTGAGAATCTGTTACCGAGAAGCCTCTATGAGCCAACCTGAGAGAACCTATAGTGGAACCCCTGGTAAACAACCTAAGTCAAAACAGCCTAAGCAAGAGAGTGTGAGTTGGAATGGCCCAAGGGTAGAGAATCGGAGCGGGAAGAATCTATGTACCAACTTGAATGAACCTACACTGGCACAGTCATGGGTGAAAAGAGTCCATCCTAGGAACTCCAATTCGCAAGAGCCAAAGCCTGAGCATGGGAGCTGGAAGAGGGTATGTGAGCCATCCTGAGCAATCTATGCTGGAATACTGAAATAGCCAATCAACGTACGTACGGGTCGCAAGAGGATTGGCCTAATGAGCCGGGACCGGAGAGCCCATCTGAGCCAGCCTGCGTGAAACGTTTCCAAGTAAATCCAAGTCTGAGGGTCCAATGCCACAGAATCTGTGCCATGAGATCCTGTGTAAGCTAACCTGGGCGTACGTATACTGGGAGATCTCGCAAACCTAACTCACCAAATAGAGCCTACCCAGAAAATCTGAATTGGAACGGCCTACGCCCGGGAACACGCGCCGGAAGTGCCCTTCGAGGACCTGAGATAAGGCTCGATCTACGTGAACCTGAGGCAGCCTATGTGACTCACTTCGATCGCCTATGCTGGAACAGTCGATGTACTGAATAGTGCCTATCTAACTCAATCAGAGTTGCAAGGGGCAAAGGCATGCTAGAAGAGCCTAAGTAATCCAACCTCAGTGAACCAGTGCTGGGAAAGCCAGTGAATTTACCTGAGCAAATAGAGTCCATTCGCCAATGTGAGCGAAAACAGCGTATGGCAGGGAAGGCAATGGGAGATGAGAGATTGATCTGTAAATAAACTGCCTAGTAATGTTAGTGGTGACGTTGAAGCACTGAACAGGTGTCGTCGCATTTTGCCAAAGACTAATGCCCACGGACCTTATGTGTCACAAATCAGCGGCCTTGGCATGTAGGCACCCCTTTGACCCCCTCGTCTGTATCGGGAGGTGTTCCTAAATCCAATGAGTATGGAACTCACCACACACTTGCGTCCCTCCACAGAACCCGGTGCTAACCAGACTACAGAACCCACTGAGCTCTAATACACCCACGTGGGTAGGTTATTTATGGCATCTCGGCGGTGCAACTAAGGCCAGTTGCTAGCGCCCCTCACCTACTCGATAGTAAGAGTCATGGGATGTTGATAGTGGAGGATACCAGTGGGACAGCGGCAGTGTTGTGAATATTTTGAGGGTATAGGTGGAGTGGATGTCTGGCCGAGATAGTCATCCATACTCTTACCGACTTGCTGGAGGTAAGCCATTTTCCTGTATATATTGAGAGGCTGGAGTAGGTGTAGATATATGATATTTGGAATGAGACATGGGCTTCGTATATGTATTCTGAGAGGTGATAGAATTTCGTTGTTGGTATGGAAGCAATGCGCAAAAAATCTGTTCTTCAAACAACTCTTTCCTGAAGATCTCCTTTACAAATTCTCTTCCCAAAATTCGCTTTCCTTAGTCCCCTGTACCCCTCTCCGGCGTAGCCATCACTTTCGGGGACACGGCTTTCCGAAACACCTACGCCTCCATCATTTTCAGGAACTCTCCGCGAAGGCATGGAGCAGATGTTAGGTCACAGACGGCCAAACTGAGGACGTATACATATCCAACCGAGCTATAGGAAGAGACAACGCATGGTAAGGCACCTTTACTGCTCCGGTTCCGCGACACCTTTAACTCTGTCTATTGCAGCTGTGCCCCGTAGCAAGGCAAAACCCCTCCATAGTGGCTCACCTCCCTCTAGAGGGTTGATACGTGGTTTCTCTACCACATTTCGGCTTGGTCGTGTACCTACTTTATTTCGTGAATCAGTCCCACTCATGATCTCCACCCAACATACCGTATCAGCCCTCTGTATATCTGAGACTTGGACTATCCCCAGTCGACTACTTCAAAGCCGGTGCCGTTTCTAAGTGGGTCAAAAGAAACGCAAATGAATAAACATAAACGGTGAAATCGGGCACAGAGACAAATAACACAAACGGAAAGAAGAAAACTCATTTATTTTCAAGATAGCGGGAGTAAGCTCTCTTTGCTATATGTTTTGGCAACATGTGAAGCGAAGTCCCATTGGCAGGGCCACCATAGAGTTTTTCTATCCGGTGTTAGGCATTAGGTATTCGTACCACTATACATTCCGCAATGGCGTACGGTGTAGTACATATATCCTGTACCGGTCTGAAGCTGACTCCCTACCTCTATTTCCCTCCTCCAGTCCCTCCACCTCTCCTAGGCTAGTCGGGGATGTGAGGGTAAACATGTCGGTACACTTATATACTGCTCAGCATTATCAGTCCGGATTTGCGTAGGGCACCTTTTCCGGAAGAGAGTTTTGGGAGATGGTATTTGTGAAGGAAGATAAGGGAAAGATATTCCGGAGAGTGTTTGGGAAGGCGATGGATGAGAAGTGATGTGGAGAAGAAAGAAGTGTATGGGACTAAGGTGTTTGAGAGAGGGATGTCTGGGTAAGATATTTGGTAAAGACATGTTTCAGAAAGAGCAGGTTAGGTAGGAAGTGGTTGGGACGAAGATGGACAAGACAGTGGTATGGATGTGAAGAGATCTTGGCCAGGAAAGCTTTTCGGGGGTGTTCTGAACCAAGGTGTTTGGGAGAGGGATGATTGAGAAAGAAGTGCATCTTTCAGAAACAGGATTGGAGATGTTTGCACAAGAGGCGGATAAGAGGAGTTATTTGGGCATGATAACAAAAGAACCATGTGGGACAGAGATGGGTTCTTTTGCAGGAAAGACCTGTTGTGAGAAAATGTTCAGGAAAGGGATGGTTAAGCAATATATGGAGGGTTAAAACATCTCATGCCTGCACCTGCTGCCTAAAATTCTCGCTGACGAATAAATTCTAGGCGTATCCCGTCCTGGAAGTGATTGAAGCTCACAACCGCTGGCACTGAGGATATAGTGGTATTGGACAGACTTAGCGTAAGACACAACTCACGAGAAACTACTCCTACGCCTGGCGGATGTGTGACATCATCAACACAGCGCCGTGGAACTACCCGTCCGCGGCAAATATGCCCCCTCCGTTATTGCGTTTCTTCATGGCGCCCTGAGGCCACTCCTCTCTCACGCGCTTGCTAGGGGTACACCTATATATTTTGTTTAGCAAAAGTTGGTACTCGGATTTGATTACCTAGTTTAATAGGGGCACTAGTTTCAGGGTGAGTATTGATATGAGGTGATGCAAAATGGAGGGTCGGAATTGGAGTATGTATGGACTAGCAATTGTGGTGGCGGGATTGTGGCCTCAAAGGACTTGTGGGGCTCAATATAAGTTGTACGTAATGTATAATACCTGTGGACTCAATACCAAGACTAGCGGTGTACCTTCTGCAGAGAAGAAGTAAACTACATACCGGATTGTGTTAAGAAATACATATCCTGAGTGATGTCGGGATCAAAGAGGCTTTCGGTGGCGTATATACATAGTCAATGTGGTCTGGTAAAACTTACTATATGTAAAGAACTAATTACAGACATGGAGGGGTCATGGGGGCACTTGTACAAGGTAACATAACATAGTTGAGGGTAACAAATCCATTTCTCCCGATATCCAGTGGGTCAGCTTACTTAATCCGAGGCATAGGGGTGCTACAAAGCCTTGGTACCATTGACAAACTACAACATGCGTGGAGTGAAATAACCCCCAAAATGTATAACCAGGGGCACATGTTTTGAACTCAGGCTAGAAGGTAGGAAAGATGAAGAGGCTCTCGAGTAAGGTACTGTACGATGCATGAATACGTTTGCAATAACCGCACAGCTGTTAACTTCATATCCCATAAGTTTACTCTTTGTGATATCAGCACAAGGGCACCAGTTATCCTCAGCTGCACGGTGTTGCACAAGGCCCACCAAACCTTAATAAGATATAAGACTTACTTACCAATAGTAAGCATATGTATTTGAACCTAATCTCGCACATGAACCTGAGATAAAGATTACTTGATCACTATATCCCTCAGAATATGTAATTTTTAACATAAACCACCATGTAGTTCACTACTTCTGTTCAGATGGTACTCCGTTTGTCCTGATACAGAGTCCACATCTATTATACATTACACACAAAATATATTGAGTCCCACAAGTCTTGGAGGCCACAATTCCGTCACATCAATTGTTAGCCCATACATACTCTAATTTGTACCCTCCATTTTTCACTACTTCATATAACAATACTCACCGCATGGCGCCACTTGCAGATGTCTTCGTTTTAACTTGAGCCTATTTGCTTTACAATTCGATTTTGTAACAATTAAATACATGCATCCCGGAAGTGTGCCAGCTCGCGGTAGTGCCCCGGATCCCCGTCAAATACGTTAGTTAACGCCGTGTGTTCACAGCATCCCGTTGGGCCACCCAGCTATAATTGTTAGCCAACTATGTTGCTCTGGAATAGAGCCTACCCCCACATGAAACCTAGATTGCTTAGATTTGGAAAACATCGGGTTGGCATCGAAAGCTGGTAGGAGTTGTGGCATGGCTGGAGTAAAGGATGGATCATATATTGCGGAGCTTTGGAAGAGAATGAGGGCCGATGGATTGATCCCGGACCAATGTCTGTAGCTGTGAGGGATGGGCAAAGGAAATTGCTGTAACCAGACTGAATTGCTGTATCTCCGATCGTGGCACGTTTGCGGAGGAAAGTGGATTCTACTTCTCTGGGAGTCGTGATTAGACTTTTTGGACATTATAATTTTTCCCCCTTGTTTTGGTGGTTGTATAAATAACAGTGGGAAGTATGCGAACGTTCTGAAAATAAACCACAGCTCCATAGGTAGTTCGCAGTTAAAGATATTTGAAAGATTGGAGCGGAGAAGCGATATCCGATGAAGGAAGCTGCACACGGCAGGAGAGTACAAAGAAACAGCGAAGATAGCGATGCATTGATCTGCCTCCGTAGTGGACCGATGTGATGAGCTCGAGTGCAGCGACGTTAAAAACAGAAGACACAGGAAAGACCTCAGCTATATATGCAACGATATGAGCATGAGGGCATAGCAAGCAAGGGAGCTCAAATCAGAGGTACGTAGTGGCCTCATATATCTGCCGTGCTTCAGGGGGATGCGGACCACACAGGGAAGTGTATCACATTTTCGGCTCTGTATCAGAGACAGGAGATATAGTTACACGGAGCCTAGAAGGAGTGCTGGAGGTCCTAGGGGTGTCTGGGGCATGGGATGGGGGTGTATGAGGCCATTCTAGCCCAGGTGAGCACCCTGCAGCAGCAGTAGTGAGAGTAATAGTAGACAAATGGAACTATCTGAGGAAATAGAATTAGTTTCCAAATCACTGTCCCACTCCTCAAACTCATCCCCGTTGATACTTTCTTCTCCATCTGATGAGCTAATAGTACCAAATGAAACTGCCTTGCATTTTCCAGTCTGCTGATGGGTTTGCGTTCGGCAGCGTTGCGCACGTTGGTTGGGCTGATTGAGGGGTTTTCCCGCCGTTTCTTCTTTGCCTCAGCCGCTTCTCGCTGGAGATACAATTGCTTGAGCCCTTTGCCATCCATAATCCTACGATGAGACCCCCCTAGCTCCCTTTTATCAACTTTGCCTTCAACCTGCTTTGCCGCTTGCCACTGCTGGAGGGTCCTCCGTTCAAGGCGCCTATCCTTATCCGCCGAAATCCTAAAATTCTGAACTTGTTGAGATAACATCTGCAAGCTCTGCCCCATTTACGTCTGTATCCTTGGATTTAGGACTTCGGGTGACTTGTCTGACTCGGCAGTGAAGCTCAGGTGAATAGCGTGGTGTGGGGTGCTCTAGAGGTGGGGCGGATGCACGGGCTCTTGCTGGCGCCAGCCCATGGGTTAATTTGTCTAAGACAAGTCGTAGATTGAATATATTGAGACCTGCTCCCCGCCATGCACTCAGTATCCAATAAACTCCTCTTTGTGAATCAATTCCCTGTTCTACCATTCCTGACAGGTATTTAGTTTATTTTCCAGGGAAGCTTTCAAAAATGAAGGCAATCTTTGTGGAACCATAAATTTTTTTTTTTTTGGAGTCTATACGCCTAATCAGCCTAAGGCTATGCGGCATCCCCGTTCCCTCCCCTTTAAAGGTTCGGTACACCCAAGGGACAACGGGCTACATAAACGTCCAGGCTTCCACACCAAAGAAATATCCCATGAAATGCCGCCTTCCGCCACCACACCCTCTGCCGGTCCATCCCCGAATAAATATTAACATCCTCCGCCACGCCCCTTTCCGGCGCTTTCCCCATACAAATATGAATCCTCCACCGCCACGCCCCCCCCCGGCCCTCCCCTGAGAGAACACGCATAACTTGAAGCAGGAAACCAACGCAAGTAAATCTTAGAGAAAAACGTATCCATAGTGTAAAACCCTTCTTCATCCTTCTCCTTCCTAGCCCACCTCGCTCTATCATCCATGTCTTCCCAGGTGCTTCACCTCCTTCCTATGTCCTCGCCATGCGCGCAGACCAATGCTACGTGCTTGCCTGTCTCCGCATATATACGGCATTTTCGGCATTCATCAACATCCGATTTTCCAATTGTGTGTCGCCAGGCTTGTAGGTTGCCTTTTCCAGTGAGGCATTGGATGTATGCGACTCTTGCCTTCCTGTTCCATTTCACCACTCTTCCCACCCCCGCTCCCTTCACCCTTCCCCCTCCCCCTCTCTTCTTCTTCATGCCTACTTCAACCCCCCTCCGTTACCCGGGGTTCTTCTGGATATAGGGTAGTGGCATGTTTGGCCAGTTGGTCTGTTTTCCCATTGCCTTGTATCTTGTTGTGAGCGTTGACCCATCCGAATGATACTGCATAGGTACCAGGGGCAAAACTCCAGGCACAAGCGGATTCAAAGGCAGAGGTCTGACAGGAGACTATCAACAAAGCTAGAGAATACTATAACGCAACTGGGGTATTGGCCGACGGTAGTATGAATGAGGAAGGAGCGGTGGGGGCCGGCTGGTATGTGGGGGAGCGGAGAAACCAAGAGGGGTGCCCCTCGGAAAGATTGCGACGCTGTGGGATGGGGAGGTGTGTGGGGTAAGACGGGCACTTGAGGACGCACCAAGCGAAACCAACGTACTTATCCTGTCAGCCTCACAAATAGAAATTGCGACGGTGAAAAAGGCAGGACGAACAGGAAGAGTTAGGACGGCGGACCTGCGAAAAGTGATCATGGATATTATGGAACCAGTGACCAAACGCAGTTTCCTTCGGGTGGGTCAAGGCCCATAACGAAGTTCATGGCAAAGGGTGTGGTTATGTGACGGATCAAGGGTTCATGGACTCCGGTTAATTCTCCAGGGAGCACTCGTGGTCAGTGACTATGAGAGGAACGTATGTATTAAGAGTAGATAGAAGACATTGCGTCAGGAGGGAAGGCGAGTGGGAGAGTAATGGATTATAGGACAGTTATATAGAGGTTCCGTCCTAACAAATGCCCAATGAAATAAAAACATATTCTCTCGATCCCGGGCATTCTTATCAACCCAAACTGTGAAACCCGTGCAAACTCCGCCCTCGTATCGACCGATCCTGTGCGTCCTGTCCTTGGGGACCATGCGTCGTGACAGGTGGTGTGGGGAAGGCGCATTTCTTGGTCAGTTCCTAGGCTCGGAAGGCAGGATGTTTATGCAGCCCGTTTTCCCGTGGGTGTGCCGAATCTTTAAACGGGAGGGAACGCGGGCGCCGCATAGAATGAGGCTAATTAGGGGTATAGACTCCAAAAAAAAGAAAAAGTCTGTAGCATAGCACATCAGTTGTTATGTACGGACGTGAAGAACAAAGGCCTTTCCCTGTCTTTGGAAAACTCTGCATATGCACATCAGTTCGTATTCAAGATACTTTGCACAAGCAGACTAGCTCACTACCGGGAAACTGATGCCCTTAGCCCTTAGCCCTTACCCAACTCGCACACCCGTCTCGCCTCACACCCTCCCAATTCAACCCCGGTGTGGAACCGGCGTTAAGCGCTCCATGTATGTTCGAGGCCCTGGTTTCCTCTGGCGCTGCTGTATACTACCATTTCACCTTCCTTTGTCGGTGTTAGATCAAGCCGAGATCACGATATTGATAGGATCAGCATTGACAATGCAGTCGGCCTGCGGCATATGCCTCTACTCATCAGTGTTAACATCCACTGCCGACAACTTCCTGAATACCAGCAAGAAACTTAAGATGTGGAACATACCTAGCTGCTAATACAATACGTAGGCATTCGAAGGTCCACCCTGCATGCTTGCCGATCTTACTAATCTAGTGAGTGCGGAGCTCCCGCTCACCACTAATCCCAATCCCATGCTCATTGTCCTTTGCAATAGCCGAACATGCCTGAGACTGCTGATGTCCACCGTCAAGCCTGGTTACCTCACGCATATGGTAGGGGATGCGTTAGATCCCACCCTGAATTCTTCATTGCGCAAGGTCGCGCTAGGGATCCTTCCATGCTAGATCGATGCCGGAGGAAACAGTAGGGACGTATTTTGGTTATCAGCAATAGCTTTGCCTAAGCACCAGTGCCGCGGATGGGCGTGTTCCGGGGGTTGTGAGGGAGTGTATAGACAATTCTCGTTATAAACATATCACCTCCGGTCCCGACCGCATGCTTATAACGATAGGTGCCTGTATTTACCCCTTTCAAGGTTGTGCTTGAGATATGGCATGGTAGTGAAGGTTGTAGAAGCGGAGAGAGAGAAGTCTCTATTTTGACTCGGACTATGATTGTCAATCTTGAACTGAATCCCGTGGGTGCATCCGATCCCCCATCTAACCAAAGACGGTATGCAACGAATAATGTGTATGCTCCTCTGATGACATTGGGTTGATCTGGGTCTATATAACCAGTTAAGTGAACAGGGTTCACCTAACCATTTCGCAAGGTTTCATTTGATCCTTGCTACCAAAGGAAAAACCGTTATCAGATCACGTAAACTGCACGTACTAAGCAACTCACAGGCCGATCGGCATCAGCTGAACATCCAGGATCAGCCCGTGCCTTGGACTGTGTCCTTTCTACGCAGAAAAGATGTAGTCATCTGGGGTAGCGTCGAATGGATCCTGTCTACATAGATAGTCAAGTACACAGCCTTCCCATATCCTTTGCTCGGAGCCTCGATATTCCTTGCCCCTAACGAGAATTACCGTTAGCATAAGCATATTTAGCCGGCTAATGGCACCCACAAGCCAATTGGGCATTTGATCTGTTTCACTCAAATATCAACGTATCAATCTGGTAATCCTCGAAACATGATGTACGTCTTTTCTGTAACGATGGACACCGTTAGCAAGTTTATTTCCAGGAAAATGGCACATGCAACGCAATTTTGGAACTTGCTCAGCTTCACCTTGATATCCACTTTCACGCCTGGGGCTACATAGGCGGCTAGCTGAACAGCTTTGAGGTCTCAGCTATGAAGCGGGTGGGGGGGTCTAGTTGATAAGTTGGACAATGACAATCTGTTCATCCTCGCCTTTGGGACTTTGTCTTTGCGATAATAAGGAATAGCGTTAGCAGAAGCGTATTTTGCAGGTAAAGGGCACAAACATGGCAATTCAGAACTTATCAGCCTGACCCGAATATCCAGGTTACTGGAGGTATAACTTGTCTGTCCTCCATAGCGAACCGAGATTCCTCTGGTAGGAGTCCGCTGCAGGTGAAACCCAAAATCAGTTCCTGTACTGCCTAGGAATGCGTATGAATCTTTTCACACCGTAGAAACGCCAGACATCCAAACTAGTTTCACCGTTAGTACCATGATCAGAATTCGGATCCGAAATTAGCTTCAGAGACTTACTGAAGCACCAAGGAGAGTCTGGATTCTCTCCAGACTCCCTTGCCATCTGTGGCCTGATGAGTTGGCCATGCCTCTGCGGCGATATTACTTCTTTGATGTAGGGCAGAAGAAAAGAGATGGTTGGTCAGAAAGAGTGTATGTAGAGTGAATTCGTCGGTAGATATCCACTCCTGTATATAGATTAAGGGCACGGTACGTCCCAGGATTTACACTGGCTGGCCGAGTTTCCACTGAAGGATGTCCCTCGTCAGATGGGTAGCATAAATTCGAGTAATGATTCACAAAATTAAAATAAAAAACTGACTTGTTGTAGAGAGGAGGTTGGTGGTGGAAGATGGGAGTGTGGATATCAACTGACGACCTTATTGATCTCAGTGTGGAACTCGATTGTGCGAGTTTACTCAAAACAGTAATACGAGCTGAACCATGCCACGTGGTGGACTTAGCCAGATCTTAGCGAAAAGACGGAATCCTATTGCGACTTCATAGTTGAAACATAGGAAACAAGACATCATTCTCTTAATCCACTATTTGCTGGCACACAATGTCCGGTGGCAGGAAGCATCTATAATAAATAGGCCTTGCCTTTGCCAGGTAGCCGGAAGACAGTCTTAAAACTCCCAAGCGCTCGTCAGGACTTACTGGACTCGACAGGACGGTTCTCAAGCTCGGGTCGGTCCTTGCGATTTTCCATGCTCTAGTCTTCTGTGTGCAACTGTAGGTTCTTTCCTTGTAATTTCAATGGCTAGCTGTGAAATTTTTCGCTTGTCTTCGATTCCTGTTCGGGGCCCTGACAATCGAATGGCGGAAAATGTACTTAGGACGATCAAGGACAGGGATTGCGGCTCTGAAATGGATATAGGTTAGGAAGGGGCCCTCCAAGGCACACTGAGGTGAGTGGAAGATTAGCGACATGGCCTAAGGTGCAAAGGGAGCATTGATTCACATCAGATATCAAAATGCTAACCCAGGTCGCCCAAACCCTGAAATATTGTAAAGATTAGGCGGCGAACACCACTTCCAGTATGGTGGGGGGTGGTAGCTAATTATGTGAATGATACCATGAAGCCCCGAGGAAGGATTCCTGGTAGCTACTTTTGTTTACCCAGAGGCACTAAAGTCACTTGATCTATATCATTTCACTGGCAGGCCCGACTCATGAGACCACAGGTGACTGCGGATGACCCAAGGGACTCTGGAACCAGACTAGGACTCTGGGGATAATCCAGACTCTTCTTGGTGCTTGAATATGGGTCTAAAGCTTATTTCCACTCCCGGTTCTTATCATCGTGCTAACGGTGAATCTAGTTCGGATGTCGGGCATTTCTACGGTGTGAAAAGATTCATACGCATTCCCAACAAGTGCAGGAGCTAATTTCGGGGGTAAGGTACAGCGGACTCCTACCGGAAGAAGCTCGGGTCTCTACGAGCCATGGAGAACTTACCACTGCTTCACAAATGGGGAAGAGCCCAGGGGCAAAGAGAAAGTCCAATGCACGAGGATAAAAGGCTGAAACGTGCATATTCAGGTCAAGCTGATCAACCTCTAAAATGCTTCGTATGTGGTGATTACCTGGAAAATATGCTTCTGCTAACGTTAGTTCCAATTAGGAGCAAGGAATATTTTAGGCTCAAACAAGAGGCTATTTGAAGGCGATTCAGTTAGCGATATATGCAGACCCAGGTCATCCTGGCGTTAACACAGAGGCCTACACATTATCCTTCGCACACAGAATAAGGTCAAATGTACACCGGATTCACCTGCATTTAATGTTCAAGATAGCCAAGACACAGTTCGTGTTGAAATAGAGTCTAATTTTCTGTCACCCTTCATGCTTCTGCTAACGCTTTGGCTCGTAAGGAACCGTTAAAGCCTTACGCACGAGGATGGATAGGCTAAAAGGTGGATATAGAATTGGGGGCCAGGAACTTCCGAATTGGGTTGTATGTGCGGTTTTCCCGGAATATACGCTTCTGCTAACACTATTTCTCGTTAGGGGCGAGGAATATGTGAAGCTCTGAGGAAAGTCCATGGGAAGACTGATCAGTTATCTTTGATTCAATTCGACGCCCCTACAGAATCCTACATGTTCTCCGGATACAAAAGACACAGTCCGGATGTAGAGGCTGCAACCTGGATTTTCAGGGGGTGCCAATCGGCCTCTAAGTTAGCTAGTATGTGCTATTTACGTGGAAGGTGTGTTTCTGCTTACAGTGTTTCCGTTTGAAGGAATATTTGAATTCGATAAATGGCTAGGTGAACCCTGTTCACTCAACTATATATGCAGACCCAGATTAACGAACGTTGTCACATAGGCCTACACATTATTCTTCGCGTACCGAATGAGACCCACGGTACACCTGATGCACCCAATGGACCTATTGCCCAAAGATAGACAAGACAATCATATGAGAGTCTGCGTGTAACAGGGTCTAAATAGCTCCCTGTGCTTCTACCAACTGTAATTTGAGCTACTACACCATTCTGCAACGTCACACTACCATGTCAGTTACATATCTTTCGACAACAGAATTAACCTATGACGTACTAATGACTGACATGGGAAAACAATATTTCCCCCTCTTGCATAGTTTTTGGTGGAAGATTGGGCTTCTAAACCTGGTGCATGAGAAGTTCACAGCTTAATATTCCCCCGAGTGTCGGGAAAGTCCGAATGAGCTCGAGAACTCGGAACTAACGCAAGGATGCCACAGGTAAGCTCATTAGTGTTGCCCCTCCTCTTAACGTTTGCTAATGGGTGCACAATTCATGCACTATAGTTCTCTATCTGGATGTCGGTTCGGAGGGGAACCACACCATCAAGTGTCTTTCTTTCATTTACCGCCCCAGTGTCTCGGTTGGCCGGATGCAGCTGTCACTTAATTCGCCACATATCAGGGCTTCCTGGGCCCTCAACTTTTCAAAACTTCATGTCTAACATCTGAATTTATAAAGTATATTACCCTGTCCCCGGACATAAATTGATTACATTGATCTCAATTTGGCAGATATCAACCATCCAATCTCACCCCTTAACCTGTCACTCGATCACAGCCCTACAGAAGGTAGCTTGCCTACCTTCTAGCCTGAGTTATTAGAAAATGTGCTGCAATTCTTACACAATTTGGGGGATATTTTAACTTAACATAATCCGCGATGTAGTTTACTACTCTTTTCACATAGAAGTCCGCTGATACCCATACTGAGTCCACATCTATGATACATCACATATAACGTATTTTGAGCCCAACAAGTCCATTGAGGCCATAATTCAATCAGGTCAATTTTTGGTCTAAACATACTTCAATTCCTGCCTTCCATTATTCACCACCTCATATATCAATGCTCACCACAGGGCGGAACTTGCAGATGACTTCCATGTATACACTATAACTCTGTTTCAAGTTGGTCCTATTTGCATGATCATTCGACTTTTTAACAATTACATACATCCATCCCGGAAATGCGCTAGATCCCGCTCGTGCGCCGGATCCCCGTCAAAACGTTACTGATTCCACACAACACTCACTATTGGGCTCTCAGGATATGTGCAAACTACTATACCATTTGAGTCACTTCAAACTCGTACCTCCCATATGAAGGGATTGAAGATAGTATGGTTTCGAACAGAGCCCATGTCATAGATAACTAGGTAGCTTCATATTCACTGCTTGTGCCGATGGAATTCTGCGTTGTCGTTCCCTGCTGCCTAATTATCTTGACCTGAAGCTTGCTCTTCCCAAATACTCTCTGGAACATCTCTCTCCTGAACACCTTGACCCCAAATGGTTTATGTAGAATACCCCCACCCTTGGAAATCACTTTCTTATCCATCTCCTTCCTACAAATCGCCTTCCTAAACATCTCCTTCCCAAAGGCATCATTCTTGAAACCTGCCCTAAGAAAAACCAAGTCATTGCAAAGTGTCTCCTGCATTCCTAATATTACTGAGAGGTATATATGTATTTTCTAACCTGCCCTGGAATCTGCCTAATTCGCGCATGGCCTGAACTGTCTGGTAATGTATATGATTCTGGAACGTCTTACCTGCGCAGTAATACTGGCCTGCCCCAGAATCCAAAGTTCAGATCCCTTGATGAACCACATCGGCCTCTCTAGGGATGTGATATGACATCTAGGAATATCCAAAAAGATCAGAAAAGTTGTAGTATAGTACATTCGATATGCCTAGCAACTCTGGCTGGTATCAGACAGGATTAGCCCCTCTTCGGACGGGAGCGACACATGAAGTGCAACAGAGACGAGTTGAGGGGGTTGACATACTTACATACGAATCGATGTCCGATACGGCCGTGGCTGTTCCTGATTGGCAATGCGGAGGATCCGCGATGTGGATGTGGGGAGGCTCAGAATGCAGCGCACTTGATGGCGGCAGGGTGCGGGAAGGGGATGAGGAGGAAATGGGAGGACATTTGGGCGGACAGGGATTTATGCGCGGGGGTAACGAGGTTTATGAAACAGCGAGCATGAGAAGGGAGAGAGGAGGCGTTCGTTGCGCTATTCCTTTTGTGGTTGTTGCACGTTTATGTAGGTAGCGATGGAGTCGGCGTGGCCTAGGGGTTGAACTATCCAGCCGAGTCTTCACTCGGGGATGCACGCCCTCGTCATATGCCATAGCATGAATACGAGTACTGATTTACCAAACAAAAAAAGTGTACATACGTTATCTCCATACACCAGGGACAATGAACATAAATGGTACTAACCATAGATATACCAGTAGAACCTCCACTTCCACTTTAGAGCCTGCATGTTCCCCCGCTGCCAAAATTGCATGAGTTCTGTCAAGCAGTTAGGTATTCTGGATTAGGGTAGGGTCGTGATGTGGGAAAAAAAGACTGGATGCAAACTTAGAGCAAGCGTAGCCCGCAGCTTCTCGTAGTGTAACATTGATACCCAATGTCAGGCTATTACTTGAAATCGGAATCCAAGAGCCTGGAACGTACTTTATGTTAGAGTGTCATTCCGCCTATACCTAGCTATACTGTCATTACCTTGCACACCCGCCATGATCCTATTGTTGTTATGCTCAACATGATACCTTGTGCGCTCATGTGAACGTTCATGTGTACACATGTGCACATTCACCTGCATGCTCGTTCATGTATATATAGCTGCTATATTGCCTGCTACTTCTGCACATCACATCAGTTCACTCCATTACAGTAGCTAGATCAATACAAAGCTTCTACCTCTTCTCTCATATAGCACGCCCTTCACTGGATTCACGACTCACCGCTCGCCTCATTGAACACTTTTTATAGCTCACCCGTTAAATAATAGTTTATAGCTGGTTTATAGTGCATATTACTCGGGGTGAGGGTTGTGAAGCACAACATAGTAGAGCCGCCAGTCGTCAGTATCATGTTGAGCCTGACGAGGTATATGGACGTTAAGCATGTTACTATTGTAATCATGTCCATCTGGTGGTATTATGCATGGGTTAGAGTATTTGTGTTGGCAGAGCGATAGATCTGGTTTAGCTATTGTTTATTGTACACTTTCTAGCAGCTGTTGACAGTCAGATGGGTATCTTCCTCACCCTCAGTATCCGTACCATAGCTTCGAAAGGCACGTGGTTTATGCAGCCCGTTTTCCCGTGGGCCTACCGAACCTTTAAGGGGGGCGCCGCATATCCTTGGGTTGATTAGGCGTATAGACTCCAAAAAAAAAAAAAAAAGAACGATTTTCTATGGCCGCAGAAAATATTTTCCGGTAAATCCAATAATGAGATACAACAAATGATTAAACTAGCGATTCCATCAGCACACGTTATATCAAGCAAATGCTGCCCTAAGTTTACTACAGGTTCTGGTATGCCAAGGATCCGCTTATATTATTGTCTGGATTCCTGCCCATGTCAATTACTCTTAACTGACCACAATATATACATGCGGCCAATTACTGGGTTTGCCAGTGCATCGGCGGAATATTGATAAGGAGAGTAACCTGCCCCGGAACTGGCCCATTCGGGAACATCCTAAACGAGATCTTCGGGAGCGAGATGTTTGAAAAAGAGATATGGGTGTTGGGGGAGTTCAAAACAGAGATCTTTGGGCATTGACAAAGCCCACTGATTGCTACATGCGAAACCCATATGGTATGCAAAGATTATGATCCACTCCGGGCCTAGTCTCAGGGGAAGTTTCAATGATCTTTGATCCAGGTCTGCCACTGACATACACTCCACATATCGGATGCTCAAAACATTCTCAGCACACCCGCTGCACCGCTGTATCCCATACCATCAACATCCCTATGCCCTACTTCCAACACCGGCGCCCTACTCATATTTCCTCCTTGACCGTCAACTGTGGACCCCAAAAAATAACCTTTGTCAGTCTCATTCTTAATTCCGTCTGCAGATCGCCAAAGGGCTGTAGAATATTGTATTTGGCAAGACCTACGTTGCCCATCCCAATTTGGGTCAATATTTACCCAATCAGGACATCAACACATCCACTTCGCTCCAGGGACCCAGCTTCAACCGTTACCTTCCGATATCCTCTTTAGCTCCCGAGAACTATTTCTTTCGCGGAAACCTACACAAGTACTTAGCTCTGTGTCCCCTGTAGTCTTGGGCCGAGCCTTCCTACAACCTCGCATCCCAACTCATGTCCAAAGACGAATGAAAACGCAGCGGACTGTCACCACAGGGAACAATACTTACACAAAAGCTTTTGGCCAAGGGTACTAGCAACGTTCCCCCCTATGTAGTGTTTATGAAGTCGTGTTGGAAGGGAAAAATTTGCGTTTTGTGCATTGAGAGTCTGGTAGTGAATTCACAACACCAGTAGGACATAGGATGGCGATATCGGTGAGGGACAAATACTCCCTGTTTCAACGCGAACTGTGATCCGGTTGTCGGGCCTTCCTGTAATATTTAATCCTCTCGGTGCAACCAGTGTACCATCTGGCCTCATACGGTATGCCAAGGACAATGTGTATGCTTGTGTGATAACATCGGGTTGACCTGGGTGAACTGAATAGATTTCAGATAGGCTTTGAAATATCACTTGCACCTAACGAGCAATAACGTTAGCAGAAGAATATTTTCCAGGAAAAAGGCAATTCGGAAGTTGATCAGCTTCAGTGAAATATCTGTGTTAGGCTCTTTATCCTCCTACCTGGACTGTGTATTTGGCTGCCGGCTCACCACGATTTGCGAACTAGCAATTTGTCGATCCCCCATAGCGAACGGAGATTCCTCTAGTCGGAGTCGGCTGTAAGTCAGACCCAAATTTAGCTCCTGCAGTATTTGGGAGTGCGTGTGAATGATTCCACACCGTAGAAATGCCAGACATCCAAACTGAATTTTCGGTTAGCATGAGATGAGAACCCTGAGCTCGGATTAGCTAGAGAGACTTACTAGACCCAGAGCAGAGTCTGGATTATGTCCAGACTGTCCTCTTCAGTCATGCGCTGCCACATGTAGCCTGATAAGTTTGACCTACCTCTGCAGTGATTTCACATCTTTGAATAGGGCAGAAGGAAAGACAGATGGTTGGCCAGAAAGAGTATAGTTAGAGTTGTGTCTCAGAGGGTATCTGGTCTTGTTCGCAGATTCTGCGAGGGAAAGGCGAAGGGTTGGATGTCTGACCGAGCTCCCACTCGGGGATTCGCTTCATCTTCATATGTTTAGCATGAATACGAGTACTGATTCACGTGAGGTAAAAGAAGCTAAGTTGTGGGCAGGAGAATAAGAACTCGCGTAAGAAGGGAGTCTCGAGATTAACTGACGGGTCGTTGATATCAGCGTAGGTCCTAATTAGTCGCCACTACTCACAACGGTAATTTGACCACAGGCAGTTAATTCGGAATTGAACTAGACTAAGCCTGGTTTAACCTGAATTGAAACCCCAGCTTGAAACATGGGAACGGTTGGAATTTCTTACCCAAACCCTGAATTCACTGGAAGGCAACGTTCCAGGTCGGAATGCACCTACAAAATATTATAATTCCCTTAGACCAGGGTTAGCCGTGATAAGCCACCTTAACCCCTTTTTGCGTCGGCGCTCTGATAGTTCAAAACGCTACCAACGCCCGACTGACTACTCCTGGCCACTGACACGCACACCAGAAAGCTTCCTCCGAAACTAATGCTACGGGAGTAGATACTGGGCAGCCTATAGTCTACAATCGAGCTCTGAACGGCTGTTCACCAATATACTCCGAACTGAGTCGATCATCAAATACGACAACTGAAGCGAGCAAAAAGATTGAAGACTAGGATGGATTACGGCTGTGTATATTGTGTGAAGGAGGTAATGTCCGGCGGTCAAGGGACCACGAAAACCCCCGAAGATTTCAACCTGGTGAACGGATTGTGAGTATAGTCGTTTTCACCTAAAACCTTGAACGAATATTCTTTCCATTCGATGGTTTCGCACGTGCGGAATTACTGTAGCAATAGATTCGCTCGAAATACTCTGACATTCATATTGACTGAATCTCCAACTATTTAGTACCTGATTGGCAAATATACCCTACCTCCGATATAAGACAGTGTCTCTGAATAAGTAATGTAAGGAATTTTTTCAACATTGGTTTACAGTAAGACAGCCTTCTTACTCAGGAGCTAATGCGGTACCATTTCTAACATTTATTTCCACTTTGAACCATCTAGTTTGTTGACCATGGAGCGAAAATGTCAACGAAGTTCAAAGTTAGACGGGCTTAGGAACAGCCTGTACAACAAAGGTGTTCCAGCGTGAGGGAAGACAATCTTCGGGGAGATAATGTTATATAATTGGACGCGCTGAAAAATACCTTTGGGCAGGCTCAACAAGTATATTTTATCGATGGCATCGGAATTTGATATTATCCAACCAGGCCATAGTTTTACGTTGGATGTACAAAATAGGCTTGCATTTCAAGAGTTTATGAGCCTTACATATATTATTCCTACATATATATTTGAAGGTCGTACTGGATATATTCCGACAATGGCTACCATTCTTAGTAAACTTCAAACTAACAAGAGTGCAGACCACATGTCTATCTGGGGCTTCTACCCCCCATCTGTGGGGGCCTTCTTTACTCCACATTCGAGCCCCGCTGGAATCACAATATCAACCGAATCAACACTGCCAATTTGGACAGTCTCCGGTACCTGTCTGCGTTCATCCCCAACTTGCCCAATACATACAACAAACATAAGATGGGCCACATTCTTGGCTAGCAATCCAACAGCAGTACATTGGAAGCCCGACGATAGGTTCTTGTGGATTTAATATGTCTCTTGAACGCAAATGTGCTTCTCACGAAGGATTGCAATCCAGTGCTCTTTATCCCTTTTTACAGGAGCGTATCTGAGAATATCGTTACCCTCAAGTGTGATGACTTCTGGGATATGGCCGACAATGCGTTCAATCTAACCGTGAATCATCTATTGCGAAAGGTCACGCCATATATTCTTTGTAACGGGGCAAGGGCTCGTGGACTATGGTTAATACTCCAGGGAGCCCTTGTGGTCTGTGATTGTGAGAGGAACGCATACATTAAAGTAGATACAAGAGGCTGTGTGAAGAGAAAAGGTGAATGGGAGAGTAAAGAAATACAGGAGAGTTATATAGAGATCCTGCCTCCCACGTAGCCTATCGGGGTAACCTAAGAACCCGGGGTCCATTACCCGATCCCTCGATCTCTCCATCCATACTAACTTAACTCGTCCTTAATGCATACTCAGCCGTGGAATCGCGCGACCCTGTGCATCTAGCCCTTGGGGTCTATGCGCCGTGACATTCTTCCACACCTGCAGCTACCGTGCGGGAAGTCCGAGGACCCTATTCTGGTTATAAGCAACACGTTTGCCTAAGCACTACCGTTGGGGATTCGTACGTTCTGGGGATTGGGGTGTCGGTAGGGGCAATTTACTCATCTGTGGCTAAGAGCTTGAGATATGGCGTCTAAATCTCAATAATAATGAGATTAGGTTTGGGAGTGCTCGATTGGCCGGTTCGGTCGGTCCTCGATTAGTAGGTCCAGGGGGTGTGCCCTTCGAGGATCGAGATGTATCTGGCAACTTGAGATAAGTCTTAGCAATTTAAGAGGGGGAGAATGGTCATATACTCAATCAGTGAAAGTGTTGGAGAAGAGGTGGTAGAAGCGTTAAGGGTCCGAAGGTAATTTTAAGTAATTAGCCTCCTCACCCTGGTTGAACACTGCTCCCATACAAGCAGAACTCCCTTTCATTAGTCGCACTTCCACATCGCTCTTCGTGCTATTTTTCCTACCATACTGACTACCATCATCGTCCTCACCATGGTCACTATCAAGGTAACCGTCCAGCGATTGTTGGTATAGCTCGAACCATCCGATGGTGAACGGATTTCTCCGTACGCCATACTCAGACTCCTTCTGAGGCGCTGCTCAACGCTGGGGGAAGGCCCGGCACCTATTCATTGTTGCACCGAATCTCCAGTGTGAAGTTCAGGTGCACCAGATTTTTCTGTGTCCGTCTATCTCAGCCTATAAATAATGCTTCCAATATGAGTAATTGGTAGCTCATAGAGCAATAATTCTGTTGTCTAAACCTGAGCCGTTGGCGTCGTGGTGGAGGTTGCGGTAGGTGGTGCAATGGTGTTTAATAGGCGTTGATATAAAGGGAAAGAAGTCAATGGGAACCGTGATCTCATTCCGCTGGCTATCTTTCACACTATATCTATTGGGTGCATCTGTGGTACTACTGGCGTCATAAGATATGCGAAGGAGAATGTGTAGCTGTCCAGCTGTCCGTGATAATGTCGGGTTGATCTGGCTATTCAAATATTGCTAACTGAACTGCCTTCAGGTAGCCCTTTCTGAGACCCTCAAATATCCTTTGGTACTAACGAGAAGTAGCGTTAGTTGAAGTATGGTCACGACAGATTGCAGATATAACCCAATTCGGAATTAAATACCTAAACAATGTTTTTTTCATGGGAGGAATGTGTAGGTATCTGGGATAATGTCGGGTTAGACTGGGTATACATACAAAGCAAATTGAATATCCTTCGCATACCCTGTAGTCAGAGCTTCCAACATTCCTTGTCCCTTCCGAGAAGTGGTGTTAGCAGCAGGATAATGTCCAGGTACATAGAACATGCAACCCAACCGGGAAGTTCAATGGATTGGGCCAGATATCCGTGTTTCAGTGTTTGGACTGTCTTTGCGGTAATCACAAATAGTATTAGCAGAAGCCGATTACCCAGGTCAATGGCACATACAAGCCAATTCAGAAGTTGATCTATTTCACGTGAATATCCACGTTTCAGTCTTTTCATCCTCGTGCATCGGCCTGTTTCTGTTCGCTTGACTCGCCGCTTTGATAATTGCCCTACGGTCGTACTGATCATCGTCGAAAGATTCCTCTTGTTGGAGTCTGCTGTAGGTCACACCCAAAGTTAGCTCGTGCACTGGCTGGGGATGGGTATGGATTATCCCATACCGTAGAAATGCCAGACCTCCAAACTGGATTGGCCGTTAGCACCATGATCAGAACCCGAGCTCGGATTCACGCAAGTGACATACTGAGGCACCAAGGAGAGTCTGGATAATATCCAGGCTCTCATGGTGTGTCCTATTCTCCCACCTGTGGGCTTATGAGTCGGGCGTAACTCTGCAGTGATTGACCTGCTTTGATGTAGGTTAGAAAATAAGGGAGATGATTGGTCGGAAAAGGCGTAAGTAGATTTCAGTATTCGGTGGATATCCACTGTTGTACATAGTTAAAGGGCACGGAACAGCACAGGGGTTGGATTGCCTGGCCGAGTTTCCAGTGTGGGATGTCCCTCGTCACATGCATTGCACGAATCCGCGTACTGATTCACAAAATTAAAATAAAATACTGACTTATGCGTAGAGAGACGAGATGTGTGTAGAAGAGGGGAGTCTCGAAACCAACTCACGAGCTCATTGAAATCAGTGTGGAACCCCACTGGTCGAGACTACTCAAAGCGGTAACATGATTTACCGGTAAAAAGTGACAGGAAGAATAGTAGAAAAGAGCGGGAAAGTATTCGATGGTCTGTGAGGATACTGCTGGAATTTGCAGTTGTCGAGCCTGCGTAGGAAAGCAAGTATAGTCTGGTTGACACGATCCCTCCTGTGGAGGAAGCAAGTAGCTGACCCGAAGTGCCAATATGAAACACAAGATGTCCAGAGGAAGGAAAACGCATGACACCACAAACGCCATGGCTAGGCTTGGGTCCAAGTAGTCTCGTTGGCGCGACCGCTCCGAAGAGGTCCGAGATCCTGTGAGTTTGCTGTATAAACATAACCCGTGGCACTTTAAGGGGTAAGAAGGCGGATTTTTTTGGCCACATGTATGTACCGTAATTCTTGTTCTATACTTGTTTGACAGAATGTACTGGAATGTAACAAAGTATGTGTTCTCAGATTAGAATCTGGGGCTTGTACAAAGTCACAACTGCAAGCAACAAGCTAAACCAAATGCAGCCAAGCAATTGGAGCACCCCCAAGTTCTTGAGGGTGTAACCCTTTTCTAGAATTTGGTTGCTATAGAATAACTCTACAATCGCATGACTGCCACTCTCGCAGCGCACCAATACCACCATCAAAAGCATGCCTCAACAATAGAGAGATCTAAAATCCTTTTCCACCTATTTCCTCAGCAAGTACTTCTTCTTTAACGTCATTATGCAATGCATGCGCTTACAAGAAGGTCCTCTTCATTACTCTGATGTAGAAATATGCTGTGCAACTCAAGACACGAATGCCTACCAGTCAAGACTTAGCAGACGTGTTACGGCCTATATCCTACCTTGTGCACATCAAGGTGGCATAAGTTTGCTGGGTGCTACCGCTAGTATGCCCCTATATATCTCCACGGGTGCAGGAGAAGAGAACCTGGAGGACAAGGCGACGACTCGCATCTTCAGGAGCCTAGGACAATGGCCTATATCTTGGGCGTCAACGAAACAGGATGTTATTGCCCTGTCCTCAACAGAGGCCGAATATATTGCCCTGAGCATGGGGGTCCATGATTGAATATGAATGGGACCTTTTACATTATACGGGCGAGCGAGTGGTTTATAACGGGGGCGGATTCACTTAGTTTCCGCATCATCCAGCAAGCGGCTTCTTCTTAGTGGACAAATATACTCTACTCTTTACGCTCCTGCGCCATGGAAAAGCGTTACTCTACCTATCGCTATCCCTCTACCTCTCGTTCTCCTTCTGCTTCTCCCTCTCCTCCCTAGCTATGGCCCAACCCTTCCACATTATCCATCCTACCTAAATTATACAACGCTTCTACATTAGTCAACGATTCTACATTATTCAACCATTCGAAACTATCCAACCATGTTATATTAACTGACAACAATTTCTCACCAAAGCACATAGCAAAAACGTTGGGATGCTACTTATCGGATCTATGAACCGGCTTCTGAAGGCAGCAGTAGGAGAGCTCATTGTAGGGACTCTGAGAAAGCTGCAGCTTAATTACCTGTCTAAGCAACGGATGTAGGTTTGGCCGCTTGGGGTCGACTTCATATTGGCAAGATTTCGTCGGGCATTTTGAGGAGGATGCCTGGGAACAAAGAGTATTTAAGTTCATTGATGATGGAGAAAAGAAGGATCAAATCGGGTATGTAATGCCTTTCTGCTTCATGGGCACTTTAGCCTAACTTCTCTTTGTAGGCAAAGCACGGGGTTCGACACCAGCCGAACCATGGAACAGTTTGTGGTGCAATCGGATATGACGGTAGTACTACTCTGCCGACTGACGTTTCCTTCTGTAGGCTCTTTTTGCTCACTGGATGTGCCAGCGTAAGCTGTTTTAGGTTGCCCCAAATAGACATTTCCGCCACGGATGCTCAGGCTAAGGCTCTACCAACTCACATCTATTGACATGCGCTCTTTTCATTCACCAGCTCTCCCAGCATGGATTCGGTCAGGGTGACTCATATAAGCCGTTCTGGGTCACACCTCAAACCTAGGCTCTTCTGGCTCAAATTCTCGGACCCATACCCCTCCGGCTCAGCTCTGTTTGAGCCTGCAGTTTCCCTTAGGATTGCTTCCCGGCTGTGATGTCCCATCTACCCCCTCCGGTGGGTGGTCGGGTCTTTCCGTCCCTTGTAAGGAGTGGCAATTACTCCCTCTAGGAGGACGCGTCTCATGCTAATGGTCCATCAGTGATCATTATGCTGTTCTCGCAGGAGTTCCGGCACGTTGGGGCATTTGAAAACAGATTCGGACATTGGTGATCTTGAGGATAGGCTTATCGTGCAGTATGGCCAAAGTGGTAAAGGAACTAGAGTCTGCGTGGGGGTCCGGGGTTCCGGGGTCTGTGGGCGAGTTGCCCTGAGTTGCTCATGTGTTTGTCGCAGTCGGAATTAGATCCTTTTGATATTATATGTGCAGGACATTGGCGGGATGACATATATATGTTAACGTATTTGACGGGGATCCGGCGCATTACCGGGATCTGGGCACTTCCGGGATGCATGGATTTAATTGTTAAAAAATCGAATTATAATGCAAATAGGCTCAAATTAAAACTAGAGTTTTAGTATATACATAGAAGTCATCTGCGAGTGCCGCCCTAGGGTGAGCATTGCTATACGAGGTGGTGAAAGGTAGAAGGTAGGAATTGGAGTATGTATGGACTAGCAATTGATGTGACGGAATTGTGGCCTCAAAGGACTTGGGGGGCTTAATATACGTTGTACGTGATGTATATTACATGTGGGCTCAGTATCAGGACAAACCGGCTACCATGTGAAGAGATGTAGTGAACTACATAGCGAATTATGTTAAAAACTACATATTCTGAGGGATATAGGGATCAAGCAATCTTTATATCAGGTTTATATGCGAACTTAGGTTCAAACACATATGCTTACTATTGGTAAGTAAGTCTTATATGTTATGAAGGTTTGGTAGGCCCTGTGCGACACGGTGCAGCTGAGGATAATTAGTGCGCTTGTGCTGATATCACACAGGGCAAACTTGTGTAATATGAAGGAAAAGGCCGTGCTATTATTGAAAAAGCATTTATCCATCGTAAAGTACCTTACTCAAGAGCCTGGGCATCTTACCTACCTTCTAGCCTGAGCTAGTTCAAAATATGTGCCAATTTTTACACATTTTGGGGGGTATTTTAACTCAACGCATGTTGTAGCTTGTCAATGGTACCAAGGCTTTGTAGGAGGCTTCACTACACACCATGGGTGTTGTTCTAACAACATGGTAGCCCTATGCCTCGGATTAAGGAAGCTGACCCACTGGATGTCAGGAGAAATGGATTGGTTACCCTCAATTACGTAACCTTGTACAAGTGCCCCCATGGCCCATCCATGTCTCTAACTAGTTTCCTTACATGTAGTAAGTTTTACCAGACCATATGACTATATGTATACCCCAGAGAGAGGCTCCTTGATCCCGATATCCCGTAGGATATGTATTTCTTAACATAACCCGCTATGTAGTTTACTACATCCCTTCACATGGTAGGCGGTTTGTCCTGATACTGATTCCACATGTATGATACATCACGCACAACGTATATTGAGCCCCACAAGTCCTTTGAGGCCACAATTCCGTCACATCAATTGCTAGTCCATACATACTCCAATTCCTACTTTCCACCTTTCACCACCTCATATAGCAATTCTCACCCTAGAGCAGCACTTGCAGATAGCTTCTATGTATATACTAAAACTCTAGTTTTAATTTGAGCCTATTTGCATTATAATTTGATTTTTTAACAATTAAATACATGCATCCCGGAAGTGCGCCGGATCCCGGTAATGCGCCGGATCCCCGTCAAATACGTTAACCTTATAAATTTTGGACACCTAAATGACTGCGTGCTATGCAACGAATGTTGCTAGACTACAGTGGTATATGCTATACCACACGGATACTGTATACGGCTGCATAGAGTTAGCTTGGCTGCATAGTTGGTTCGGCGGTGTGAACCAGTCACATACATGTTGGCTAGCACTTAGAGAATACAAACTTCTTATACACAGTGATTCTACCCTACAGCAAGCACTCCGTTTCCTCTTGCTAATGCCTAAGCATTCTCTAAGCCCCAAGATAAGAAATTCTTGCAGTCCCTGCGTATGATCTATTCCCAGCCTCTAAAATCCTGATTTGTAAAAGTCAAATGACAATCTATCCAACATTTCCATACAGTAGCAATCAAAAACCCAGCGACAACCAGCACCACCGGTACCGGTATTTATACCACCGGAGCACAACATTGAACCATGGTATACGGCAGCATAAATATAATGCCACCAGCGGGAAGCCCCAAAATGTCTCAACGACGAGCAGTGGGTCGGTGAAAAGCAGGTAAGTCCGTACTGGGTAATACTTTTGCAGATTTAGTCAGCTAATTACTACTTTAGGCAAGTACAACCTTCACGTGACCCATCATATCCAAACGTTAAAACATTAAGCAAGTCGCTAACAGCACCGGGGGGAGTTCCTGATACCGCAACTATCACTATATTTACTAATAATATTGTAGAAGTACATCTCTAGTTCTTGATCCCACTTATTCTTTTTCCCCTTATTGCAATTCTGATGGTCATGTGGCTTCCATCGCCAATTGCAAGCTCGATGAAATTTCCTCAGCTTCGACAATATCATGTAAGTACGGACCGTGATAAAATATCCCTGACACAAGTCGGTGTGGCCTCGCAGCGTCGGAGTTGGGTTTGTTTTCTTGGCTGGCCTACTCTGCTCACAACTTATGGTCGGGTTGCTGTGGATACAGTCCTCCAGGCCGGGTTGCAGATAATGTTGCTATGGCGGAGAACAAAATGGCAGGGAGAAGCTTGGCAGTACATACTGTCGATGGGGGCAAAATGAATGTAATGCGGGGAGATCCCCAACAACTCGCCGAAATGTACCCGAGTAGCAGGGTGAAGCAGATTTGAACGGCAAAACGGCAACGACCCAACGAGCATAACTCAATTGGAATTGACTCCAGTTTTGGGGATGTATTACACATGTATGGGATTTCCTCCGGCAAAGTAGGTAATGGCGCACATGCCTTGGGACTGGAACTATATTGGGAAATATACGGACGAATTGGAGGAACATATTCACGTAAGTCGGGTTGTGATTGGCCGAAATTATTGGTTCCACTGGTAGGAGCGGTGGTAGTACTTGTTTTCAAACAACGGATTCTTGGCAAAATATCAAACTAATTACTAAGAAAATTGACTACAACCGACGCTGGGGACGAGACTAGTTTCCACCCGGTATTTGAAGTCAAAAACCTGCCCCTCACTATGTCCGGTAACGCATCCTTTAGAATAGTCTGGTTGGTAGTCTGGTTATCTGGTTGGCACAACCAGACTACCTTTAGAATATCTCTACCAACCTGTGTGGTCGCGACCCCGAGTCAAGGGTGCACTCACTGCCACAAACTTAAGAGAGTCTCCCTCTCCGGAAGGTAAAAAGATTTAAAAATATGGATAAGCTGGGAATTGAACCCAGGACCTTCTCAAGGTTTACATTGTAAGCAATATGCGGATGCGAATGAGAAATCATACCCCTAGACCACTTACCCTGTCATGACGATTATTACTTAGATATCAGCCTTGGTTCACTTGGGTGATTGCATACTCTGTGCCAAGAACCGTTGTGCTAGTCTGTTCCGTTGTGTATTGCTGGTCTGGTTCGCAGACTAGTGCATTGTCGAGTAGCGTGTGCGGTTACCACTTGTTGGACATTAAACACCAAGGCATATCTGTTCTGACCCATACGTCAATACGGCCCATTCATCAATGGTCCCAGCCCACCCATCAATATGATGGCCACAATAATATTTAAATATAATTATCTCATATATACGGAACTAATGAGAAATACGGGACTATGGAGCACTACGGATAAATGGAAAATATAAGATATAAATACATAAAATACTAGAAAATCTAGGCCTCCAGAGGTAGAAAAATATAATGTAGAAATAAATGAAAATACGGGAAAATCAAGTCCTCCAGAGATATATAAATAAAATATTCTAGATCAAGGCCTCTTCCGTAGCACTCGAGTATTCAATGTATTATTCAAATCAGGAGCTAATTTTTCTATTTATCCGTAGTGCTCCATACTGTATTTCTCAATAGTTCCGTATATTATATTAAAATATTATTGTAACCGTCAGATTGATTGGTGGGCTGGGCCCATTGATGAATGGGCCGTATTGACGTATGGGTCAGAACATATGCACCTGCAGTAACCTTGGCATGGTATGCAAGACAAATTATGGAGACAATTCAGACGTTCCACACCCAAATAAGTAGTTCAGGGCAGGCTATGGTCAATAGCAACAGTACAATCCATCACTACATAGCTGATGTGAATAGCACTGGCATTATCCACCACTTTAACCCGCTGTAGTTGTAAAGAATGCCCGACCGATGCGCTGCATAGGCTTTGCATATGCCAAAGTTATACCTGCATGGCTGTATATATGCACTCTCCCCAAATAGGAAGGCGGAAAAACTTTTGGTGTGGACCTCCGTAATGGATGCGATATATTACCAGAGTATGGATCGGATCAATACAAATGCCAATTGCGCTGATTGCCGAATGGAATGGCATCCCAACTGCCAATCCACATGATTGCTGAATGGGTTGGCCGTGATTGGGATATTGGATATTATACGGCTTGTAATGGCCATCACTAACACTCTACCTTACAGTCTTATCTATATATATATAGCTACCTGCGCTGGATACCCCCAGGCTCAGCTTTTGAATATCCAGCATCCAGCTCCCGCTAGCAATATTTAGACCCACTGGCTTTCCGGTTAGCTGATGGCCCTCGCATGGAGTCGCACATTACGTACAGATAAACATAAAACATCATCCCCTATATAGCTGCGTCCGCTGGTGCTGTTCTCATTGCAATGTTAGATACTTGTTCTCGCATTAGAGCCAAGTTGAATCTAGATTTCTGAACACGAAGGCAATCGCTGCTCTCACAAGCACTTTTCCTAGGCGCTTCCACATTGCTGTGGCATCGCAATGAAATTAGCATAAGCCGACCATCGGGGTGTCGGTACTGTATTGGCAGTGAGTGCGCTAGCTAGGCTAGTTGTATTCACTGCCTATGTACAGCTACCAGAATTTATGCGGCAGCTCACATTTTCATTTGCTGGTTGGGTTGACCCATTCATCAATGGATTAGTGAATGGGTCGCGCTACCTAACGTTGTCCTGTGCGTAATTGGTGAATCCAACTGTAAATAGTGCGCCATTTGCCAATGGGCCGACCCATTGACAAATCCACAGAACATATGTAATGCAAGGTATGTCCTCATAGGGTTTCTTTTTTGTTTTGTTTTGTGAACACGGTCAGCCTGAGGTCTGACGAGACTTCTGTCCACTGCGCTTCAATCCCAGTAGCTATTTTTATTTTTATTTGTAAAGTCTGTGCGTGCATGTGTTGGTGTCAACCAAACTTTTGTCCAACGTCTGGGTACGGAGTATTTCCGTTTTAGACGGTACCTAGCTTGAGGAACAGGTGATGGTCATGACATGTACAAATATATAATGCACTAGTGGGCCTACTTACTCCGCTACATGCAGCGTCGATGCGACAGGTCTTCCCGGTAAATATTCAATACCATGATTATCAAAGCAGGCATGTACTGGGTATTCAGCTGTAAACTATCTCGATAACTCTATGTAGGAATTTAACCCCTGTTTTACCCGCATCATTACTCTGAATCTATCCCGCCATCACATCGATAAAAGCGATAGATTCCCTGATACCCCGTACTCTATGCATGCAATATCAGGGATGGAATGAAAGTCTGCGAGGGCTATGTTTGTACCTAGCTAGGAAATGTTCAGTTGAGCAACCAGAAAACCCAATACTCTTCAGGCGTATCAGATGTCATAACAAGAATTCAGCCTAGTTTTCATTAATCATGATTATCCTATAATTGTTTTACCAAAACACTACACATCCGAGTCGGGAGCTTATATCCACATGATTCATGCCTCTCTTGCATAACTTGTCAGAAAAACCCAATCCTCAAGATAAAAAAGGCATGCTATTGAAAATTAACGTGTTTTAGTCCCTTCCTCCCCAAGCACTGAGCCATCCTTTAGCCAAAAGCTTAAACTCCTCGAATACCCCCAATCTTAGGGTTTCCGTCGTGCGTTGTCCCTTATAGCCTACTTGAGGCTGCTTTAAGTGCTGAGGTGTTCCAACCGGAGGATAGACATCTCCTTTATTCTGCGGCTTGTCACTTCCTGTCCTTGCCTTCAGCAACTTATTTGCTCCTTTATCATCCCAGGTCAGTTTGACAACATCATTCCACAAAACCGTCCTGTCACTGATCATCTGTTTAGTGTACCAGAGGTGGGCATCCGCTGGCTGGAAGATAAACTCCTGTGGTATTATGTGATCATCTGGAGTGTAGCTGTTTCGGAAGTTGAAGCTGGCGTCGAAATTGATACCAAGAGGCCTGGGAAAATAGGCCTCCTGCTCAGGCGTAATACCCTCATTCAAGGGGTCATCTGGTGATATTTCCAAACTTTTACCATCAAGTACTTGGTATCTGTTAGGGACATGTTAGTCTTCAGCTAGTTCTAATCTCCAACTGAGTTGTGAGGGGGGGTACTGGAAGAAATTTTACCCTTTAACACCACCGATATATTGCATAGTTTTATTACCAGATATGCAGGGCTGACCTCCGGTAACAGCGGTGGCTACACCAATGCCAGCCAAGGCTTCGACTGTAATTGCACAAGTAGAACCGCATTGACCGTCCGTGAGCTATCAAGGTGAGATATCAGTCAGTAATCTTGTGCACAAGGCCCATACTGTAATTCACAACAAATACTCACAATCACTACATTCTCGATGGAGAAAGGTGGCTCGCCGCTAAATGTGGAGTCCACTCCCGGAATGAGCGGCCGCATGGCGCCTAATAGGTTGAACCGTCCGATTTTAGAGAAATAGTCACCCCTCTTCATCACTGGAGGATTCAAAAAGTCGTCTATCGAGGCAAATGGCTTGCCGTTAATTTCGTTAAGTTCGCTAGTCACATTTTGACCCTCGAGGAGCGCGTCCACGAGGGGCGAACGTCTGTAGTCGACACCATAGAATGGTTCGGCTTCGGGGAAAAATCTCCATACGGTCTCCATTCCTAGTACCACCAAACCACCCCCATTGTTGGACATATCCAAAATGAGCCGCTTCACACCTTTCTTATTTAGGAGCTGTAGGTTCTTGATCATGTAATCCCTCCAATAGTGAAAGAAAAAGAAAAGCTGACTTTCGCTCATGGAGGCTGAGGATCCCTGTGGCATGAAAGCATGAAACCCCCAGACAGCCACATCTGGATACGCCTTTAGAAGGTTTAGTGTCTGTTCCGTCCCTTTTAGGCGTGTTATCACTTCAGGATAAGCAACAGGCGGTTTATCGGGGAGATCCAAAGCAGAGTAATCCTTAACTGATTTCCATCACCACGGGCGCTTAGAAACTTCCGCCAGTCAAGGTCAAAGTCCTTCCTTACGCTTAGTGCTGAGCGCTTCACTCTCTTGGCAATGAAATTTAGATATTCAAAATTTGGATGTGTAGGACTGCCGTTGCCATGGTGCTTTGTTGGGGCTGTCGATGTTCCAGCAATTCTCGTGCCCTCCGGTTCAGAGAAGTCGGCGGTTCCATCATAGCTCTCTTCAATGGGCTCATCTGTTTCATCTGTATCTTCAGTCCCTTCACCAGTCCCGTCTGTGAATCCATCGGTAGGCCTAGGGTCATCCGTAGGGTCACCCGTAGGCTGTGGCTGTTGATTACCCGTCGTTATTGTGGACTTTGGGGGGGGGATGCAGGCAGCAATGAACGAATCAGTGCTTTTATATCCCTGCCTCCACTTGTCATTTGAGGCCCCGGGGCCATCAACGTACCATGCCACGTCAATTATCTTCCCGGCCATGGTTTTCATCTTGAAGTCTGCTCCTGGATACAGATTCCGTTCGGCAAAGTTCCCAGCCTGTATTACCTGAGCATATCTCCCAACGAAAAGACCATTCCATCTAGTATCAGCGTCTAACCAGCCAGCATCAGTAGGGCCCTTCATCACCTTGACCAAATTCAACAAGTGATCAAGTGCGAGCTCGCCCGCGATCTCGACGATCTCTTCACCAACTTCCCCAGTACTTGGATCAGCAAGATAGATCCTTGGTATGTCCTCCCCGGGCGGAACGATCGAGACGAGAGGATAATCATGTCTGAAGGGTCCAAACCAAAGCATACACGCTGTGTAATACTTCGTGTGGCCATCATGGTACCCACCAAACAGTTCTGTCAGGTCTCGGTGGAATTGGTAATCGCTCTGATATATTTTGGTGTCTATCTTTTGCTTGATAGCATCAAAAGTACCGTTTAGGTCAACACGATCAACAATAAGTGGAAGGCCCTTAGGATCGTTGAAGAAAGCCTGGGAGGAGAGAATGTTTGCCATCCTCCGGATTTGCTCATGAATATATGCCGATCTGGTTTGATTGAACGGCGGGCTGAGAAGACATGCATACGCATCTTTAGCTGGAACCTTGTCCACGTCTGAATCATGAGAACGATTAGTATGAGAGTAGAGGTATCAGATACTCTTGGGGCTTACTCTGGTCGGCATATTTCACAAGTGCTGAGCAAGGATCTTGTGCAGTGGGTGCACCATAAGACAAGTTTGTAAGAGTAAGGGACCACAGCGCAAGGGCGAGAAGAATTTCAGACAGTTTGAACCCCATGTCTCCAAAGTACCTGATGAATGTATATATGCCTCAATTGGTAGTTTCGAGCTCAATTGAAGTGACAAAATAACACAAGAGAGCTAGAGCTAGGAAAGACTCTTCCCAAAAGAACTCACGAAATGCTCGAGCATGTATGTACTCGAATTGGAGACTGCGAGAACGAAGTCTGGTGGGGGGCTTCAATCCTACTTAAATCATACCTAAGTCTCTAATTATTTGTTCAGCCCTACAGCTGTGAACAATTAGTGGGTCAGTAATCACTACCTACTACCGCCTTATTGTCCAAGTTTTGCCGGAAACGTTTTAGAGGCACTATTCTGCTTCTTTTTTTTAAATTTTTATATACATATTCATTACTCATATGCGATCCCGAATAGGGGACCATGATGAGCCTCCGGGAAACCCGGTAACTGTTCTGCTTCGGGCAGGAGTAGCAAATGGCAATGCTCGAATTGAACCCTCAACGATTGGGGCTTACAGTTTTCAACCTAGACTTGATCCATGATCCATGTCAACCACCCCCGGCCAGAACACATATATGAGGTAGCTAGGCTTCCTATGCAGATTGGATAAATTGTATTCCAACACTATTGAATATGCTCTACAATATACGCCTATTAGCTTGTAGAAGAACTCATGTGAAATCGCCATATAAACCAATCCACCTAAAAATTATGGGATACCCCCTCCCGGAAAGGTACCGCCCCCCAGCCTACAGATATCATGAACTGACAAGCCTATGCGGTGGCAGGGCCTTCATTTACCATCTATATTTAGGATACAATATCTAGGCATAGGGAAGTATAGGAAGCTATTGTTTACATGCGATTACATTGCATAATTCAGCTATTTTGAGCCTTTGAAGTATTTTAGACAATTCTTCAGCATCTTGATCCCCATACCGGCTCTGCACCCTCCACAGGCCCTACAGTCCCACTCCATACACCCTCCACAGTCCCTACAACCTCGGAACCCTCTATACCCGCTGCATCATCCGTTCCCCTCATACCTACCCTCCAGGCCTAGGTGGCTTGATTGGCATTTTTTGAGGTTTTCAATATCCACACCCCAATACCCCTATACCCATAACCATACCGTCTACACACCCCATACCCTCTACTTTGACGTATTAGCAACTGTTCTATATTACAGGAGATCCAGGTCTACCCGCAACACCTCAGTAAACAGATCTACCTGAGCCTACTTGCTGCTCTACCCATACCTTGACTATTTGGCTATGCTACGTGCCATGACATTCAATATAAAGGCTGCTACAAAAGCTGCTCGAGGGACACAGGCTACGTTGGAGGCTCAAACAAATGCTAATTATGCTATAGTGAAGGCTACATAGCATATCGAATGGGATCAGGCTTATACAGAGCATCAAAACCACAAAAAAACGCCAATCAAGCCAGCTGCGCCGAGGAGGTAGGTATGAGGGGAACGGATGATGCTCCATACAAATGCCTTGCATGGTGAATATGGAGCTTCAGCTGGTAGCTGTCTCAGTCCACAACACTAGCAATCTCTTTCCCTTGTACCGTTACTCTATTCTGCACCAGTGTAGGTAGGTAACTGTGCTCTGCAGTTTAGTCTTCACAATAATGCTGAGCCAACGAGGCTAGACAGATTCTTGAAATATATATAGAGTACCTGCCACATGCCATCTCATACCGGTGAGACTTTGTAAGACAGAGCTAGGCATGGAGTAGCCTACTCACAGGGGGGTTTTCACAATAAAGCCACTGTTAAGCCACACATACTTTCTGTCATGTATGCACCCCTGGCTGGGGGTCGGGATAGCAACAGTTACCTATGTACATATGTAGGTAGGACTGATGGCTGCCGATCTGTAATTCGGTTGCAAGCTTCCGGTGCATTGATAGTGGCGAGACCTGCTGATCATGATCACTTTGAGGGGTTTTCTGATAACAGAATAGTATAGCTTGACAACTAGGGCTGACCGTTCCTTGTCCTTGCACTCGGTTCTACTAGTCACTCTGTGCGAAAACTTAGAAATTACTACTTAAGGCTAGCTTAGCAGCAACCCCATGCTGCAGACTATGTGGTTTGGCGGCGACGATCATGAGCAGCCACTTATCGCTATCCATTGATACCATGAGCTGCAAGCAGAAGCGGGGCTTTATCTGCCTACTCGACAAGACCACTATGACAGGTGTTGATTAACACAACCGCCTTATGTGGAATTGCTCTCATGTATACATTGGAACGCACAATAAGTCTGACTGTATACCGAGTGGATCCGAATAACATACACCCTCGCGAGCTGGGATTATTAAATAGAGTACGATCCGAACAACCCGAATAACATGCTCTCTTGCGAGCTGAGGTTATTAAACAGAGTACGATCCGAACAACTCATGCTCCCTTGCGAGCCGAGATTATTAAACAGAGTACAATCCGAGGACCACTCTCATGATCAGTCTCGTGCGACAAAATGTGAAATTTCCAAGAAATTTATTCTTGACTACAGTCTATCCGTGCTAATACTTATGCGTTCTCTTACATGAAAATTCAACCTAATTGCAAGCTAACAAAACCCTTAGCACCTTAGGTAAGTTATTCGAACTTGCACGCCACTTAGAACGTCCAAGCAGAAAGTGCATGGATGGGCGAGGCAAGAGGAAATCAATATAAAATAGAGAAACAACCAGTCTTGAGCCACCAGAATAGGGTAGATTTCCCTAAGAGCGTTGCTACTCTATATCAGTCTAACTAATGTAAGTCTCGATATAAGTAACCCTTGGTATAATTTTATAAAACCCCACGATACAAGCAGCTTAGCTCCGGTCCCAGCCAGATTCTTGTAGGAATTCTTGTAGGAAAGAAGCTATTATAGGAAAGTTTCTTAATACCTTGCTTATTAATACATAAAAGTGAAAGTACTTTTACAGCAACGGAGGAGAAGGCTTTTACTGGTACTGACATGTATACCCCTTGCGTGATTGAAGATTTATTACGCTGCGATAACTTTGTGGTTAGCTTACACATAGTCCTTCCCGCAGCGGATTACATAACCCGTAATCACGAGTAAACTAGGTACCAGCCCATTGGTTCGAAACCAGACTATTGATAGCACATTCCCCTTTTGGACAAAGGCATCCTTCACGTGACCCATGTTATCAGAAACTACTGTAGAAGTTTGCTTATTCGAGGGGCTGATTGGTCTAGATTTGTGCTCCAATTAGAATTCCTGCCAAGCATCGCTAGAAGTTGCTTATTCGAGGAACTGATTGGTCTAGATTTGTGCTTTATCCAATTAGAATTCCTGCCAAGTATCGCTAGAAGTTGCTTATTCGGGGAACTGATTGGTCTAGATTTATGCTCTATCCAATTAGGATTCTTGCCTCTTTCTTTTCCTACCATTCTTACACAATCATAAATTTTTTCAATAACAAGGTCTCTCCAAATAGACTACTTTTTCCATTGGTGTCGTTCCGTGAGGCGGACTCATTATTGCCATCGGAACACAGTGTGAGAATCATTTCAAACTTATCTGATCCTCAAAATATGCATTCATTTCCGGCGGGCACCAATAATCTTGCATACCCTCCTGTTGAGTGCTCACCTAGTGGTTTTCTTGTGTCGTAGAGCGGCATAACCTACTACTTGTGAATGCTCGTCGATGGGGGTGACACGCCTGAAGGCTGGACGGTTCGTTGTGTCAGTGCACTTGTTATATTCGTAGGTTCTTGGTTCTCCAACGAGGACGAAGTCCAAGTATTTGTAGGCTTCCAAGAATGCATGGGTATTAATGTCACTCCAGTTGACGTTGCAGTATGCAACTGCAAGCGAGTGTTGTTTGTGTTGCTTATGTTGTTGTCTCTTGCTGTCTCCCCCTTCTCTTCCCGTCTCCCTCTCTATCCTCGTATTTCGCTCGTCTCTTGCTCCTCCTCTTGTATCTTTATCTCCTGACGCCCTTCTAATCCCCCCAATCTGCCTTTCTATACTTCTCGATAGTCCTGAATCCGGCAAGGTTTCCTGCCGGCTCGGCTTCATTTCCGTCTAGCTGCACTTGAGTGTTGGGGAATCACGATAGCTTGAGGCATCAGTGTCAGCATAAGACATTGGTTGTGGTAGGAGGAAACTTGCCTTGTGCCTTCGTCAAACACTCAATAAGCTGCATAATTGTCCATGATGCACCACATGACAATTTGAAAGCAGGTTTCTCAAGCCTTTCTTCAGTCAGAGCAAGGAGGAATCGGCCTGAGACTAGTGCGTGAGAGGTGTTGAGGCTGGATCATCCTCCACAGGTAGCTAGTCTGGTTGGTACAGAGCTGAGCGATGATTACCCCTAAGCGGTATTGTAGCTACGGAACTGCATAAAACCAACGGATAACTATAGGAGTGCATAATTTCAAGCATGCCTCCCTATAGAAGTATACAGAGTAATAGAACAATCATATACCGTATACCAGCTATAGAAAGGTATATGAAGTCTAAGTACTAGTATAGGTATAGGAGCGCGCAACACAAAGCAAAGGAGTGTGAAGAGATAGGTATCACATTGCGTAGAGGAAAAGGTACAGTCCCATTCAGGAACTGTCCGGGATGCATAAAAGAGACGCAGCTAAAGTAGCCTGCATAAGGGCTGGGCGCGGCTATGCTGCATATGGAAAAGATAGCCACCCGGCCAAAAGAGACAGAACTGTCGGGTTTGCCTCAGTCTATGCTCCCACTACTTCCGTAGGAGATAATGTAGTATACTCAGATATAAAGAAATTAAATACAAGACAATTTGGACTTGCTCTTGCCGCCCCTTCCACTACTAATATTTGGTATACCATCCATTTGCCTTAATTACCGCTGCAACTCGGCGAGGCATAGATTGGTATAGAGACTTAAAAACAGATGCCGGAATCTCATTCCAAATATCCTCTAAACATTCTGCTAATCTAATAGCCTCGATGAAATATTAGCTACTATAGTATAGAAGCTATAGCTATGATTTTCACCTACCTTTTCTTGACTGCTGCTGGTCCACCCGGAATTTGTAAGATATCAGGATACTTCTGATATAGCCGGCACTTGAGCTCAACCCATACATGTTCGATGGGACTGAGGTCTGGTGAATATGGAGGATGGTCAGTAACATCAAAACCATATTTGTTGAGCCATGCTGTAATTATCTTTGCTGTATGAACGGGGGAATTATCATGCTGAAATACAGGATCAAGAATTCCCTCTGCATACATCTCCTCCCTAACTCGAAATAAGTGATTCTTCAAAATCTCCTTATATGTCTTTGCATTATTCCGCCCATCTAGCAAAGCCGTGAAACCACCTTGTTTGCACCCTCGAAAACACCCCTAAACCATGACTGTAATATCTCGAGCTGCCCTAGTTATAAGCATTAGTCTCTAACAATTGAAGACTAGTATAAATATTTCGCCTACCTCTTTAGTACTACACATTCAGGCTGATATCCCCCACCAGCTGAGCAAAATACCCAAACCGTGGTTGCTGTTTTACCTCTTTCAACACTACATTCATCACTCCAAATCACTCCTTCAAAATCCTCTTCAGTCCAGTCTTTTCTTGCTATCGCACATGCTAGTCGCTTAGCTGCAATCTCAGGATCCAATGGTGGCCGCTTTCTAGCTCTCCATTTCCGAACCCCTTTCCCTCGGAGAAATGTACAGTCCCATTCAGGAACTGTCCGGGATGCATAAATTAGGGCACGCATAACCGGTTCAGGTGGGTTGCATAAATGGGTTATTTTGCCTATGGCAGACAAAACGATATCTCCAGCCTCATCTTATGACCGCCGGGCCAGCCGGCCTATTGCTGCCTGGAATATAGAAAATAGCCGATTTATGCAACCTACCTGAACGGGTTATGCAGACCCCCATTTATGCATCCCGGACAGTTCCTGAATGGGACTGTATATGTAGAGTATGCTGGGAAGGGTGTGCCGGGTATGTTACGTATGCTCTGTGCGTGCGATGTGCCGGGTGATTTGAGTATGCTGCGAAGTATGCTGGTATGGGTGTGGGTTATGCCGCTGAGTATGGTGGCGGGTATGCTGCGTGCTAGTTATATAGGTTATGCTGGATATACTGGGTAGGGTATGCTGAACTGCCTCGGGGATGCATGCCCTCGTCATATACCATAGTATGAATACGAGTACTGAGTTACCCCCCAAAAAATATGCTGAACTCGTACTTGAGTTGCCTTGTTGGCGGCTGCTTACTAAGTACGAAGTACTTTTGCCTCATCGCCAGCTGCTTACTAAGTAGTGGGTTACTAGAGGTCAGTACATAAGGTCACAGCTCGCTCCTTAAGCCCCCAGCAACAATACCAATGTCGGCCAACATACCTTCTGACCTGCCTGATGCAGAGTTCCCAGGGTTTCCAACGTAAGAAACTCGATCGCCATCCCCTAATATATACACGTTCCTCTCGGGCTTCCGAGGGGCTCATCATGGCCCCCCTACTGGGGCCGCATATGAGTACTGAGTTTTTTTTAAAAAAAATATATATATATACGTGACCACTGACATGTGAATGGTACCGGTAAGAGACCGAGAGGGGTATATCGCTGCCTTGAGGGCCCATATTGCAGGGAACCATAATGTTACGAATGCAACGAGAGCCTTGCATTACATCCTAAGTATCCCAGAACCTGTGTCTGTAACTTCAATCTACCACCCATTGGCTCTGTACATTAGCATGACTGACACTCTACAGTGTACCTCCCGACCTTGCCTCGCTACCAGAACAAGTATCGAATAGGATCCTTGTTCTCCGACGAATGCTAGACTCGGAAGAGGGTCGGGAACCCGGCAATTTCAAAAACATCCAGGCTCTGATCGAAGGCTATACTAGTGGTACTCTAACGATCGACACTGACGACCGGAGCATGGTTTGTTATTTTTTTAATGGGAAACAGAAAACGGGATGGTTAGGTATGCATGATGAGGATTTTGATCTTGACGCTATGTGGGAACAATGGCGGGAGGAGGAGAGCGGGGTTGGTCGCTTATGGATGGAAATGGTGGGTATTGGTCAACTTCCAGTCTTATTTGGCCTGCCGGATGTAGATTTACTGAAATATTGGATGATGCAGCCCTTCGCTTTCCACCAGATGGCTGCACGCGCTGCCTTCCCACCGACAAATCAGCATCAACATCATGAAGTTTGTAACTGCCCAGATCGCCCTGACTCCCGATTTTCAAGCTAACTGGTATCTCCCCTTTAGTATTACGTCTCACTTAGGAAAGTAGGAGGTCAGTATGCAGTGGATTTACTTGTACTCGATAATACCAGGTCAAGTTATATGACACTATATGATTTATTGCAGCTTGATGTTGGCTAGACTTATGGTCATTGGGGCGGCGCTGTGACTTTGTCCACTGCTAATGGAAATGTGATTCGAACTGTTGTGCACCATTAAAGACCAGCAAGGGGTAGCTATGGTCCCATGGACACGGGTGTGGTGTGTTGTCTACCCTTGGCCATCCTTTGGGAATACACGATGCTCGGGTATGTTCCTGAGGGAGAATCTGTACACTGGTACCGTGCCTGACGGACATGGTATCCTCTGGGTTGGTGTAAAGAAAGGTGGGGTTTGTGGGGTAATGCCGGTCATCTAGTCGTCGCAGCCTAATCATTTTCTGTCCGCATCCGGGGTTTCCGCTTTACGCTCCTTCTTTGGTTTTAGTTTGGTTCTTTGCGCAAAGGTTGACCGTTTACCTCGTAAAGGAAAAATGAACAATGATCCTCCTTCGGAATAGGTCAAAGGTTCTTCTGCATATAACTTATCCACAGCCATTTAATCTACAAGATTCTTTAGAAGCCAAGTCTGGATCGGCGCACAGGTCAATGGGGATTTCCCAGCTCTACAAACTGCATCAAATATTTCTATGCAAGGGAATAATAACTACATTTTGCTATAAGACATACATAAATATTTGTTAGTGAAGTAAGGGGTGAACTGAGGTGGCTGAATGATCTCTCCTTCACTCCTGCACTACCTATGTACGCTTCAAGTTCCTCCGGTACTAACCCCGCTCGGCCTAACCATTACCAGGTCACTGCCGGTGAATTCCTTCAGTCTCAGCATCCGAGGGGCAGCAGCAGCATCTCATATTCCCAACCACTCCCTTAACTTCAAAGAATATTTCCTTTGTTGGAGTTAAGTGATTTACTCTTGATTACGGGTTATGTAATCCGCTGCGGATAGGACTCTGGGTAGCATACCACAAAGTTATCGTAGCGTAATAAATCCACAATCACCAATCAGAACACAATGTTATTTAGCTTCAAACTATTGAATTAAAATACATATATATTTAATAGTGATATTGCTAGTATTTAATTACCAAGCTTAGCGGTTATTCTAACAGATTGCACAGGTCGCGCAGAGCCTGCGCTTTACATTTACACGGCAAAAATTTAGCTCGGCGCTAGCAATCTCGCGTTACACACACGTTGCGCTAACATTTACACATCACATGACCCCTCAGCAGCCGAGCGTTCCAGCAGCCTCACAGCTAACAGCCTCATAGCGAGTGCCCACATCCACGGTAGCCCGATCATTGGGCTTTTTTCTGCTTTCTTTTTTAAAACTCATCATTGCGCTTGGAGGTATTAGATACTCGCTGCGGAGTATCAATAATCAGGCTTTTTTTTGTTTTTATTTTTATTTTTATTTTTTTGTAGTCACATTATACCGTAAAATCTCGCAGACAAGACTACAGTCTTATTTACGGATGGGGCGGTTTTGTCAAAAGTTCTCTCCGCGTCTTATTCATGATTACTTCCTTAAACATCCTTATATATCCTTACTTTCTCGTGCATGGTGTATCCGAATGTTTTAATTGCAAAATGTAAATACAATCGCCTCCGACATATAGCCCACACACAACCCAGACACTGTATAACTGTTCTAGCCATGCTTTTAAGCAATCTCTTCACCTAACTCAATATGAGATAGAACCTGGAAAGCCATAGGTAAAGGCGATGTTTGTATACAGATATTGGAAGTTTGACCAGTAATTACAGTTTTCATAGCTAGTGCGTGCTAGAACTTTCTACCTTCCACAACACCCTTCTTATTCGCATTCCATACTCTTAGCAAATCCTATTGGAGAGTACTTTCTTATACATTATTACTTGTCCACGAGATTCTACAGTATTTCGAGTTATTTTTTATTTTTTGCCTGTCGCATTCTATATTTTGGGTTTTTTTTTTAAAAATAGATTCTTAATTAAATATTGGTTTCTTTGTTGGTGTGATGATAATTTGACTCGTAGTTTGGATTTGTTTATTCCTTAGTGCGGTCATTGTCTTGTATGTGGTATGATATACCTATCAATCAATATGTCAGTTTTGCCCACTTGTGAACATTGGCTCCACTATTCCTATTTGCGTTTGAGCCGAGAATGTACTACTCAATGTCATCCTACAAATTTCGGGATGTCTCCGGACAGTCCGCCTAACAGATATATTGCATAGCCTCGTAGATAGAGCTAGAACTTTGTTTGTTGCCGCTTGCTGTGTACACCGACACCACCACAACAACAACAACCATTGGTATATACGGCTCGTACACATACACACAGCTATGTCAACATCATCAGCAGGTGGCACTGGCGTGCCAACTTTACTTGCTAGAAGCCTATGGGCTCCGCATCCTGCATTACCGAAGGAACTGGTGTCAGGGGTTTCAAAGTTCGTTCATGAGCTGCGGCCTTTGCCGCCATCGATTGGCTGCTTTGCCTAGCTCAGAATCCATTCCGATAGAGCTTCCTCATCCACCTGGAGAATTGACGAAAATGCTATATCTTCAGCCTCGTGGATTATGCCATGGCCTACAGTACATGTCGCACCAGCACCAGTAGTACCTTCGGCCTTTCCTCCGCTGCATGATCAGTATTCCCGTAATGGCCGAGATCTCCTATTAAAGGCTCTGCAAGATTTAGAGCTACTACAGGCTGAGTTTGGCCAATACAGAAGAAGCACAGCGTATGGCAATGCAAGTACATATATTTGCAAAAGACCTTCGGCAAGAATTTGCTCCAATTCGTGAGGAAGACACTTCACAACCTATCCCGGTGGTTTGCTCCCGCAGGACCTGCAAGTACTCTATCTCAACGAAAAGCGAAAGGAAAGGCCAAGGGACGGACTCTTACAGGCATGGAAATGGCGGAAAGAAACTCCCGAAAGAGGCGCCTGAGATCTAATCATGCAAAAGTGCCTACTCCTACACCAGCTGTAGAAACGCAGGAGTAGGTACATTCATGTACAGCCAATTCATGTAATTAGTTCTACTGCTCCAGCGCGGTTAGTTTTATTTGCATCCACTCTGTATGGCCGCGCGCATTCTATATTTACAATTTAGTTAGCGGAGAAAAATTAAAGCCTATGTAATAGCTTATCTGCATATCCGTTAGGGACAGTCCGGGCGGACTGTCCGGAGTCATCCCGTACAAATTTCGTTCCAGTTCATCCTTATCAGAATCCTAACTCCCTAAGGAAGAAACAATACATGTTGCCGGCCCTTCTGCTTAATATCAATGTCATTTCCTACTTTACTCCCACTTTGTATTCCATTATGTGCGTTATTCCATGTTTTATCACCTATATATCAATTTTACTTACTTGGGTAATTATGAGCTCCCGTGTTCTCCCGAGGGGCCTGGAACATATATATAGATTGCAGAAGCACCTCGTAGGAGAGATAGATCAAGCAATCAATCAATCAATCGAATCTTCTGCATACTAAGACATCCAACTTTCTCTCTTATCTCAAATCTCATAATCCTTACCGGAATTGGTGTTGGCACTGTAGACATAACGGTGATATTATGAATTTCTGTTCAGCAAGGAGGCAAATGATCTATATATATGTTATGGTCCGTTGCGGAATTGCAGGGCCGTTCCGGAATGGCAGAAATGTGCACTTCTGGGCCATGTATGAAGGCAAATTGGGTGAAAACCGAGTCTTTTATATTTTATACATAACAAAAGCTCAAAGCTCACTACGAGTAATTCCATGATACCTCTCGTTAATAGTACTATACATCTTGTTCTTTGCTGCATGCAGCAAAGTACCATGAACATGTGCGATATCAAATACATCATGGTCGAAAACCACTCGTTTCACATTACGATTTTGCGAGCAAGAAAATACAGTGTGTCATTGCGTAGCTCATATTCATTTAATGCCTTCCATCGCAGCTAGATTGCTGGCAAATCACCTGCTGGGGCCTTCTTTCAAACACCCTGTCAATTACCTGTAGGTAACTACAGCAACGCGACTAAATCTCACCACATATCGGGTTCGTGCATTATATCAACAGGGTATGTCAAATGTATAGCTATGCAGCATGATAGACCAACATACTATCGTTTTGTTTACTACTAGAAGCAATAACAAATGTCTTAAAATGGTAAAGTCATTATCTCAGTATCAAAATTTTCTTTCATCCACTACATATTGCTATCACGATCAGATATATATGTTCGGGGCCGTTCCGGGATTCAGGTCATACCGGTATAGCCCGGTCCATACCGGTATGGCCTGGATCTCGCAACGGCCCAGGCCGTTACGGGATTAAAATTGGTCAATGCCACGGCGGCAGGGATTTAATTTCTACAATACCACAGCGGCCACAGCGACTTTACAATACCACAGCGACGTTATAATTACTAAATCAGGCCATCC
>Ga0307511_10000359_pt1 | contig 48440 bp, 64 predicted proteins | sample 13_EM_MG_FD_200266 | JGI IMG/M metagenome (GOLD analysis project Ga0307511, IMG submission 200266) | Populus trichocarpa ectomycorrhiza microbial communities from riparian zone in the Pacific Northwest, United States - 13_EM | ecosystem: Host-associated > Plants > Roots > Unclassified | place... | reverse complement strand
CTCTTCCTTTGATTCGACTTGTGGAACAATTGTAGAACAATACTTATCGTCCATCCTCGCGACGGGAGCGGGACGCACGGGTTTGGAAGTGAAACTCACGTGACAAACGCGTATAGAGAAGAAACCAACCAGCTTACCTAAGCAACACGCCTCTTGCACGTTCACTCTCCTATCGCAACGGTGTCAGGCCACAAGAAGAACAGTGAACGCGACAATGTCCAGATTAGCCCCGGTCCAGCAGAAACGATACCCTCTCGCCGACGTCAACGATGGCCGTAGGGCCCATCACCACCAACAACCACCCTCCCCACCACGCAAACAAGAATTGCCGGTTGACAAGGGAAAGAGGGCCGGTTCTCCCCCCTTGCCACGACAGAACGCAAAGGTCACCCCTCCATCTCCCCCCAAAATCATTATAGACCAACAACGCAACTCACAATACGTTCGGATCGGCCTGCTCGGCGAGGGTGGTTTCGCTCGAGTATACGAAGTCAAGGACCTCCGCGGCGCACGACAAGCATGCAAGGTAGTTACTAAATCATCCCTTAAAACCAAGAAGGCTAAAACCAAGGTAACGGCGCATACATCCTGGCACTCGCCCGCCATATCCTGACAGTTTGCTGTTTATTTAGCTTTACGCAGAAATTAAGATCCACAAGTCGCTCTCTCACCCAAATATCGTTGGTTTTAACGACTGTTTCGAAGACGAAGAGAATGTCTACATGACTCTCGAGCTATGCCCCAACCGTTCCCTAATGGACATGTTGCGCCGCCGGCGTCGCTTCACCGACCCTGAGGTCCGGTTCCTCATGGTACAGCTCATAGGAGCTTGCCGTTATATGCATACCCACCAGGTCATCCACCGTGACCTCAAACTCGGGAATTTGTTCTTGGACGCTGGCATGAATATCAAGGTCGGGGATTTCGGGCTTGCTGCCCTGATCGAGAACCCCGGCGAACGCAAGAAGACCATCTGTGGTACACCAAATTATATCGCCCCAGAAGTACTCTTCGACACCGCAAATGGCCACAGCTTCGAAGTGGACACCTGGTCCATTGGTGTCATTTTGTACACGCTCGTCATTGGTCGTCCTCCCTTCCAGACGAAAGAGGTCAAAGCCATCTACAAGTAAGTAGCTCCCTCCATGTCATAATTCTCCAGTCTTAACGCATTTCTAGGCGCATTCGTGACAACGAATACGAGTTCCCGAACGACAGTTCCATCTCCACACACGTCCAGGAACTCATCCAGCAGATCCTCACCCCCGATCCTTCGAAGCGCCCCACGCTTCATGAAATTGTTGACCATCTATTCTTCACCGAGGGCACCGTGCCTTCTCGCATCCCATCCACTGCCCACGATTCCGTTCCCGACTTCAGTCACGTCTCTCGCTCGGCATCAAGGGTCAATCTTGCCAACCTGCGTGCTAAAGCCCTCTTGGATGACGACAACACCAAAATCGCCGTCCCCAGCGCAGTCGACTCCGGGGCGCAGGGTGGTGCCAACACGACGGCAAACACGTCTACTCTTGCTCAACAGGAGAAAGAGTTTCTCAAAGCCGTCCAACCTGGTAGCCCCATCTCTGCTCTGCTTAGTTCGGCCAGACAACCTCTTGTCATGGGTACCAACAACAGCCGCGAGTCCTCGCTCATTCGGAAACTTCAGGCCGCACGTCTGGAACAGAAGGCCGCGAAACAGAAGTCCCCCGTCCGGCCAGCAGCCGGCAAAATGCCTGGCGGGTTGGTCGACATCAATGAGGAGATCGATGAGGTCGAGGAAGTCGCGGCAGAGTTGAGGAAGAAGGAGCTTGAATCTCAGAAGGCCAGGATTGTGGCGCAGATGGTTCCAGGGGGCACGACAGGCAACCATCACGAGCAGGAGAACGAACCCCCGATGCCAGACTCGCCACCGAGGTTCAAAGACAAGACGAAGGCGAAGGATACACGAGGAACTCGCGAGTCTAAACACATCAAGACCCCTGCCCCTCCTCGTACGTTTAAGCCCTAACCATTAAAGCGCATTGTGATTGACCTACCTCTCGATATAGCCCTTCCCACAAGCTCGAGCACTGGGTCGGCCGTTGGCGGACCGACCTCATTTGAAGCCGCAGCCCACACGTTGACGCTGGCCTTTGAGGCTCTGTCCGTTGGCAAGCTGTTCCGTGATCCACAGCAGGACCGTGCCCTCCCCGAGGCTAAGGTCTTCATTGTTTCATGGGTTGACTTTAGCCATAAATATGGGATGGGATACGCCTTGACCGATGGGTCCGTCGGCGTTCGCTACAATGACAGCACGAGCATCGTCGTGTCTCCTGACAAATCGTACGTGATCGGCATAAGTGTACCAGAGCCCCTCCTGACCGTGCTATAGCCACCTTGATTATGTTACCCCGAGGCGGCACGGAGCCGTGTACGTTCGCAAGAATCACCGCGCGGACGATGCCCCCGAAGAACTCGCGGAGAAGATGTACCTGCTCAATCATTTCGAGAGTTACATTATGAACCGCCTGTACGGTGACTACGATTACACGTACGAGGATTACCTCAAGTCGACCGGAATGGACTTTGTCCAGAAGTACTTGCGGATGAAGCATGTGGTTGTGTTTATGCTGAGTTCAGACGTTATTCAGGTTTGTCCCATTCACTGGCGCCGGCTCCCCCGCTGACTTTCCATAGTTCAACTTCTACGACCACTCCAAGGTCATTCTGTCAGCGCAGGGGCTGGCGATCTCGCACATCGATAAGCACCACAACCTCACGACGTGGACGTTGAGCGAGGTCATGATGATAGAGCTGCGGGGGGTCCACAGCTTAGAGCCCGAGACTGCAAAGACGCACCAACGGCTGTTACAAAAGCTGAAGTACTGCAAGGAGGTCATGGTGTCGATCCGCAATGAGAGTGCTCTCCAGCACATGCAGGGTCAGGCGCAGTTGCCAGTTGGAGCTGAACGCGAGTCGAAGGGGTTGAAGGCCGCTGCGCGATGAGGTCCGGCGTAATCATAGACCGGCTCCTGGGAGTCGACAGAGGGGACGTTAGGTCCAAAATCTCTACCCCGATCTACTGTTAGGGTGATCGCTGTCTGTTTTCTCTATACCCTCCGATGCACGTTTCACCATTATCTGAGCTCTCTTTTTGGACTGTACCATAGAAACTATGACATTGCTATCGAGTGTTCATTTCACATTTTTTGCCTCATGTGGTCCTTCCTTTTGCCGGTATGAAGGCGAATGAGGGGGAGTGGCGAATCGGAACTGTTTATTGCTGGCGGTTTCGGCCCGCGTTTCCCAAGGGGTCTTTGCTGAACGCAGGCCTCTTTCGGCATGACTGAGGGGGGACCCATGTGACGGAGTCACTGTCCCTTTTGGATCCGCATCCCTGGAACCTTTGTTACATCTAGGGTGCTTCCTCTGGGACGGGCGCTCTGCTATCGTCGCTTTGCTTTTCATTTCTCCCACCCTCATCCTGACCTGTACCTCATTCAGATCCCGATTTAGTCGTTTTTGACAAACGATTTGCATTGGTGAAAATTATCCCTTCACATTCGTGAAGCGTTGAGCCACAGGCAAAAGGCAAAAAAAAGGGGGGGTAGTGGTGACGCAACATTTCCAGGATGGGAAGGGAAGGGAAGCAAGGAACCCGCCTTGTGTGTTCACGATTCGGAACAACATGTTGGCAGCGATCAAAGGAACAAAGCAAGGAGGAATGCAGACGGAAGATGCCGAAAGAGCGATGCCGCACGTTAAACGTTCTCCTTTCAGCTTTTTTTTTCACTCTCCTCATGCAACCCTCGAATCTTCAATCTGGCGCTTGTTCCTTGCTTTGTGGCCTGGCTGACACGGGGACGCGGAACCTCGCGTTTTTGCGATGGGCACCCTGACCGCGTGCGACCATCCTAATGAGTAATAACCCCCCTGATCCTGAGCCACTCCGAGAACCCTCCTCGTCCTTGCCCAACCCACGCCTCCCCCGTATTTAAGATGAGGCAAAGGCACGGTCACCTGTCATCTTGTCCGCCCGTCTCTTTTTTGTTTCCCTCCCAGAACCTCACCTATCTCGAGAACCCCCCGCCCTTCTGAACCTCCCGACTCTTGTTTTCGCTGGTAGATCCGGAACACTGAAACAACACAAGCCCCCGCCCCCTTCTCTCCCTCTCCCTCACATAGCCGTAATGGACCTTCATCCTCAATCTCGTTTCTCCACCACCTCTTTGAGCAACTACCGCTCTCGACGAGAAGCGTCGGTTTCGCCTACAAACTCATCCGTCTGGAGTATGCCTGTTACACCGATCGACAGCCCTACCGCTTACCGCGTCCAAGCCTACGATTCGTACCCGTCTTCTTTGTCGGACGCTAGGTATCCACCGTATCCAACCCTCCCTGCACCCTACGCCTGTTATCCCAAGTCGAACGTTACCCTCCCACCGTTCTCAACTCTCCTTCCCAAGGATGATATACAGTCGCACCCATTCCAACGGGTGCCGAACCACTACGTTCGGCCCACCACCCCCAATGCTCCCATCTTTCACCAAAGGGATTTCGCCGGTAGCATGTCGCCGTCGCCACTGAGGAGGCCTCCCAGCGTGCTCTCGTCTGAGCTGCCTTTCGCGAAGAGACGGAGAGCGGACCCGGAGTCTGATCGGTATTTGGCCAGGCTGGAGGGGAACAAGGCAAAGTGTATGTTCCTGTTGGAGCACGATTCAGACGCAGGAGGGGAGACTGGCGTCTGTGCCTACGAGGCCAGGAGCGACATGGTCCGTAGGCACATACGCGCAGTTCATCTGAAACTCAAGTGAATTCCTCCACCTCACCTCGCCGGGCCTGGCTTCCCGCGCTAACCCATAAACTTGTTTCACTTTCCCAGAAACAACGTTTGTAGGTTCTGCAAGAGAGGGTTCGCGAGTAAGGGGACGCTCGAGACGCACGAAACCCTCCAGTACGTATGGTTCTATATGATCCCTGACACAGAATTGATTCTTCTGCGCGGCGTTTCCTATCCTATCCACAGTACTGGAGAACAGCCCCACAAGTGCCCAGACTGCGATAAAGCGTTCAACGACCCCTCGAAGCGTCACAACCACCGCGTCAGCGCACACGCATACGTACCGAAAAAGATCAGGCCGTCCGACCACCCCGCAAGGTTATCCAGACGCAAGGCCGCCCGGGACACTTGGGGTCATTCCCCCGCTCCCTTCTCCCCATGAAACCGACATGCCACCCAATTGTAAAATTAGTCCCGCCCTACACGGACGTTAAAATTTGACGTTAAAATTTGCCATATATCCCTGAACTTTTCGTCCTACCGTTTCCGTTCCTCTTGACGTCTATGTATCCTTAAATATCACCAAATGCGCCTCGCCCTTCTCCCTCCCTTTGTACTATCTCCTCTCTCTAGTTTGCGACACCAACAAGGTCAATAGTTGTATCCCTCCTAATCACAGTTCCGGTCTCACGTAATATATTGTCTTCTCTATCCGGTTTCATCGAGGGTAGATCTCCTCCGCCCGAGCTTGTCGGTCCTCCGGACTAGCGACAGACTTTCCTCCCTCGCTCGTTTTGAGAAGGCTCGGCGTTCTCTTTGGGGTTGAGCCGGATAATCTCCTGGTTGTCATCCCAAACTGTGGACCTAATTTCAAATGGGAGCGAGTCCTCATGTCCGCATCGCCCCCGCCCGGCATATCCGGGTTTGGAAGGCATCGGGGGCGGATCCGAGTTCTCACACCAAGGGATGTCGTTTGTAGTTCCTCAATTTTTTTTGATCACATGTACGTACAACAGATATGGAAGATTAGAGAGCAAGTGTTTCTACGGCGGAATAACAAGACGCCCTTGTGCCGAAGCGAGCCGCCATAAGACGAATCCTGAACGAGTTTGTGCCGCGGGTATCTTATACGCAGTATGGGATGGGAAGGGGGGGACAGATGTGGAGGAGAATGGTCAAAACCGAGGGGCGTGGAAGTTTATGATACCTGCTGCGCAAATTGAACGAATCTATTATGGGAGTGCTAAGTGAGGTAGGGCAAATGTCCAACTGTCTAAGCAGTTGGACGGGATGGGTGGCGGGCCAGGACCGCACCGGTGTGGGCGGCCTGGATGCTGGTGAATCGTTGTAGCTCCTCCGGCTTGACGGAAATCTTTCCACCAAAGCCAACCTTGCGGGCAGCCCTCTTGATAAAGGACACACGGTTGGAGTACAGAGACTCGTGGATCGAGGCAGCACGGGAAGCGGTCTTGACCAAGGGGATGCCGGTGGTTCCGAGGGCGGCCTCGGCAGCTGTACGATGCTCGCGGCGCTCACGGAGATACTTGATGACGGTGGCCTTCATGGCGAACTTGACGAAATCAAGAGGGAGGAACCAAATGATGTTCTAGTGAAATGGTCAATATTGTATGCTTAGCGAGCGAGAGAAAGGCGACGTACCCAAACCCAAACGATTCCAATCCATCCACCAGAAATGGCGCTAATCTTGGTGAAGCCCCAGTTTCCGTACGCGGCGATGATGGAGGAGACGAGCTGGGCGACGCAGAAGGCAATGAACAAGGCCGCAGACGGACGTTCCATGAAGAAGAACCCATGGGAACGAGTGACGAAGATGAGGGCCTGGGAGATGATCGCAACCTGCAGGTAGACAATCATATGGAGGCTACGATCATTAGCGGGTTCAACACCAGGCGTGCCCTCGAGCTCGACGCCGAACGTATTCTGGAAGAACTTGGTCTCCAAGATGACGATCACAAGGACGACGGTGGATAGGGTGAGATACAATCCGTAGGCGACGGCGTAAGCGAAAATCTCAGTGAGGTCCCAACTATCTGGAGTCATGGATGGCAAGACACGATCGACCGATAGGGTCATGATGGTTCCATCGTTGAGGAGGGCAATGACCAAAACCATGAAGGGGGGGAAGTTGAACTTGTAGGCAAAGGCAAGGACGGAGAAGCAGACGACGATACGGATGGTGACGGCGCAGGCGTAGACCGAATAGTTCCTCATACGTTGGAAGATGATACGGGAACCGCGGATTGCGTGAACGATGGTAGAGAGACCTGGTTCAGTCAGGACGATATCGGCGGCACCACGGGCAGCGTCGGTGGCTCCCTCGACGGCGATACCGACATTGGCACGGGACAAGGCAGGGGCATCGTTGGCACCATCACCGGTCATGGCGCAAAGGTGACCGAGACCCTGGAGACGCTTGACGATCTCGTACTTGTGTTCGGGGAAGACACCAGCGAAACCATCGGCATCCAAGATCATCTCGTCGAGGTTGGCGTGCTTGCTGCCGGGGGCCGGTCCGTCCTTCAACACCTTGGCGGGATACATGTGGTCGCCCAAACCGAGACGACGTCCGGTTTCCTTCGCAATGGCGAGCTGATCACCGGTGACCATCTTGACCTTGACGCCGAGAGCCATAGCATCGTCGATGGTCTGCTTGGTATCCTCACGGGGAGGATCGAAGATGGGGAGGAGACCAATGAGCTCGAAACCAGTGCCCTCAGCATCGTGATCATCACCCTCGACCTCCTCGAAAGCGACAGCCAAGGCACGGAGACCACGCATAGCGAATTCCTCAACGTCGGCCTCGAGCCTGTTCTCGATCTCATCGGTCTTGTTGCGGGTGCAAATTTCGACGATGATGCCGGTCATACCCTTGGTGACGCGCTTGAGCTTGCCGGTGGATTCCTCACGGTAGGTACACTCGGTACGCTTGTCAACGGGATTGAATGGCTTGAAGTCGAGGACCTTGATACCGGCATGGGCCTTGGAAGGTTCGGGGACGGAACCGACGACGCAAGTGTCGATAGCGTCCTGGTTTTCCAGACGGGAAGCATAGGCAGCCAACTTGACGACGTCTTCGGTGGAGAAGGGACCATAAGTCCTGATGGTTTCGCGATCAATGGTAAGCTTGTTGGTGGTGAGGGTACCAGTCTTGTCTGAACACAGGATGGTGACGGCAGCCAACTCCTCAATGGCGGTGATACGGGTGACGATGGCCTTGTACTTGGCGAGCTGCTGAGCACCGACGGCGAGGGTGACGGACAAGACGGTGGGCATGGCAATGGGGATACCACCGATCAAGAGGACGAGGATGTTGTCGAGACCATCACGGTAAGAGTAGTGGTAGGCGGGGTAGAGGACGAGGATCTCGAGAAGGACAAAGATACCGATGGTGACGAGACAGAAGGAACCGATTTGGGCGAGAATCTTCTGCAAGTGACCGGTCGTGTCATCGTCCTGGCCGACCAAAGAGGCAGCACGTCCAAAGAAGGTGTTGGCGCCGGTGGAGATGACGACACCCTCTGCCTCACCCTGCTTACAGGTTGAACCTCTGAGAAAACAAAGAGATTAGGGAAACGGGCAGCCAAGGGGAAGGGAAGAAAGAGACGGACGAGAAGCACTGATCGCCAAGCTTCTTGTTCTGCGGAAGGGATTCACCAGTCAAGGCGGCTTGATCAATAGAAACGTTGATCGCTTCGGTGAGACGAGAATCTGCGGGGACGATGTCTCCGATTTTGAACGAAATCATATCTCCGGGAACCAAATCCGCGGATTCGATTTCGCGCCAAGAGCCCGAGCGTTTAACCTTGGCCTTGGGTGCGAGTGAATCCATGAGCGCCTTGACGGCGTTTCCAGCATTCCGTTCTTCGTAGAACCCGATAGCAGAGTTGGCCAATAGGAGGAGCACAATACCAACGAAATCTTCCCAATCAGGCGGACGCCCACCTCCGTTCGAGAGAGCAATGGCAACAAGGGCTGCGGCTTCCATAACCCAAGAGAGCGGGTTCCACATGAAGCTGAGAAACTATCATCCGCATCGCGTGAGCCAAGCCAAGCAATGAAATGATGGAATGGACGACCAACCTGGAGGAACGCATTCTGCTCCTCAGATTCGAGCTTGTTTGGACCGAAAATGTCAAGACGGCGGGCAGCTTCCTCGTCGGTAAGACCTTCCTCCGAGCATTCAAGAAGTTTGAACACATCCTCAATCACGATGGTCTCCAGGTCAACCTTCTCCTTGTCGTAGAGGTCCTCAGCCTTGAGCTCAATCTGCGGGGAGGGAAACGGTCAATCCCGGTACACCAAAACGTGTTGTCGGTTCGGGAATCACCTTGGACATGTCGACCATGATCTCTATAAGCGAGGGATGTGATGAGCGCCTGTTCAAGAGCACATGATGGCAAGAGATACACACGAGTTGGCTTTTCTTCATCATGTCCGAAATCCTTGTACTCCCGTTTCCTTTGTGCAGGCTTTTCTGCGGCCTGAACTTCTTCGACGACGTCTCCCTGGGTGGAGCCGGCCTCTTTCTTTTCTGCGTCCGACATTTTGCGGCCCGGAGGAGAGGGTTTGTTGGGGGGAAGAGGGGAAGGCCCTTTGACAGCCGAGGGGGAGCTGACAAGGAGGAGGAGTGCTCAGATGAGAGGAGGGGGGATGAGATGGGCAAGTGGTAGAAGAGAGAGAGGGAGACCAGAACAACCGGGGCGAAATCCTCAACCCTTTTTATTCGTTCGCGTTTTGGATGGGAGTGATCAAGGGAACCAAACAGAGACAAACAGAGAACCACGGAGCGGGTCGTTGAGGTGTGGGATTTCGGACTGTCGAGCTTCTGATTGGGAGTCGGATCCTTCGCACCGAGCCTTCGCTTGGATTGCGGCCGTAACGAGAACGGGAATGGGCAATGGCCTAATTGCCGTCGTATCGGAGCCCCAGGCCGTAATGCCTCTGTCCGTAATACTATTCACGCTACGTATCCCGAGGCCTGTGGCCGGGCTCGCTGAACGCCGAGCGCCTGCCGTTTGTCCACTTGTCGACTAGCCCCAGTAGCGGCGATGTTCTATTCATATCTAGCCAGTAGCCAAATTGCAGATTAGGAACAACTCGGAGCGGTCACTCACTGCTTGATCACACCAGTCGCGCTCCAACGGCATCCCTGATCGAGATCGCCTGTCCGTCCCTGACCCCGACCACTCAACTGTCCGTCCGCGCCCGACCATAAATAAGTTTGTATGGTGGAACGGGGCTGCCAGATCCGACATAGAACACTTCATTCTATCATACCGTAATAGTACAACATAGTCCCAGCATCCAATCAGATCCACAACAACACGCACCGCCATCAATCATCATCCTCGTCCCCGTCCAGCATCCCACCGACTTCTTCCTCCTCCTCATCCGATTCGTCTATGATAGAATCTCCCACGTCCAATGCACTTCTTCCCCCGTCGTCATCGGCATCATCCTCCCTCTTGACCGGTTTCCGGTACCTCGTGCTGTTCATCACTTCCCGTTAGACATCCCATCCTTGCGTCCTCCTCGGCCTGTCAAACTCACCTTCCCTTCGCCTTGGCGGCAGGCGTGGCCTCGCCAACGTCGTCATCATCATCGGATGATATCTCAATCACCGTCCGCTGTTTCTGTGCCCTACAAATCACACCATTAGTTAAATCACGATCGAGTTCGGACCACTGCGGGGTAAATCCAATTCCGAAGGCAAGGTCGAAACCAAAGTCATAGACAACTCACGCTGCCCTCGTCGGCACCGACCGTGTAGGAGCGACATTCGTCTTCCGAACAGGTGTCTTGTCGTAATCCACTTCGCCCTCGGACGAGTTCGAAAGCCGCGGCTTCCTGTTATTAACGCGAACACCCGCATCAATTACCACCTGTCCCATGATAACAAATCTACCCACTTTGATCTCCCCCCTCCCCGACCACGACCGGGCTTGGCTGACGAAACCCGACCTGCGTCGGTGTCATCCCCACTTCCTCCAGTTGTAGTTGTGGCGATGCTCGCCGAACGCCTTCAAACCTGCCTCAGGTATGCACTTCATTTTCAGGAACCCATCACGCACCTCTTCTTCCCCTTTGTTGCAGGTGGGGGGATTTCGGGTTCAGGCTCCTCCTCGGGTATGATGTCATCAAGAAACTCGAACAGATCCTTGAGATATTCCAGCTTTCGATAATCTTCCTCGCTGAAGCTTTCGAGTTGGGCAGGATACTTGTTGCCGACGGTCGCGTCGAACTTGGCCAAAGCGTTCTTGGCGGCTGCTTCGCGTGGGGGTCGACGCTACGAACGCCCGTCAGAGGACCCTCCATCATAAGTCCACCGTTCGCTTACCGATTGCACGTTGTAGATCAAGAGTTTCAGCGTTTTGATCTTATTTTCGTCGGCAGCCTCTGGGAGATGGAGCTTGCTCAAGAGCTGACAAAGAATCTTCTTGCTCTCGCCTGCGCATGAAAAGTGACGTCATGAATAAAAACAGCGTGGAGAGGGCTATTTTTACGTACGCGTGAGATTGTCATCAAACAGGGCTTTGACAATGTTCGCAGCAAGATCGATGTGGATACTGTCATCCTTTTTGCGACCGGCCACCTCCCTGTCAAAATCGTGAGCAGATTTTCGAGGGCATAGAATGGCGGCACGTACACGGCCTTTTCTGGGTCCATCCAGTCGACGAGCATCGATGCAAGTTGGAGTGGGTTGACCATCGTCTGACCCTCCTCCAGCTCAGAATACATTTCCGTAATCTGAGCAAACATGGGCAGGAATAGCTGGTAAAGGCTAAATAAATATATACTCCACCGAGCAGACGAGGGAATCGACTTGCCTCCTTCACCTTCCACTGGTTCTCTGCGTTTGAGTAGCAATACACTGGGAAGAAGTACGATAGACATTGACGCAGTTCAAGATTGTCGCTTGTCTCCGGGGTGACATATAACAGGAAGATCGTCTCGAGTGCCTGAATCATTGAATGGTTAGCCACCGCGCAGCCAGGAATCACGGGCGCGCGTACATTTGTATTCGTGACCATTCCAGAAAGCAGGAGCTTAGCCAACCCAATACAGACGCAGGCGTGCACTTCTGCATTCTCATCAGCTTTCAAGATGCTCAGGAGATATTCAACAATTTTGTCAGACTGCGGAAGGGGATTAGCCCGATTCTTGAAATTGGGTCGGAGGGTTAAGTAACCCCAGGCTTACATTGTCCCCACTTCCGGCGGAGAGGAAGTCGGACTCGTGGACCATGAGCACATCGAAGACGACCTGTAGAAGCCGCAGTTTGAATTGAGTGGGTGCACCGGAAATTTGATTGAGGAATAGCTGAAGTGATCGGGCAGCCATTTTCTGCGATCAAATGGTCATGGGTGAGAAACAGGCAGTTCGGTATAGGCTACCAACAAACCCTTGCGATGAGACAGCACAATCCGAGGCAGATCAAGCCCTTCTCACGAAGGTACTGCTCTTTGTTGCGGACTGCAGGGACGATCAGTTCGCTTAAAACACCTTCGAGGGTCGAATTCTCTTCAAAGGTCTGATAAATGGAACTGTTTCAGGATTAGAAGGGTGGCGGGGGATAGCAACGCACGCCATTGACGCGTTCAAGCATCCCAATACAGAGTGAGAGACACCGCATATCCATCGCGTCGCGTCGAGTTTGCTCTTCGGCAGTCACGGCCATACCCGATTTCTTCTTGAGGGGACCGGATGAACTTCCGACGCTTTGGTTACCATCCTCCCCCACAATCTGGAACATGGTCTCTATCAAGTCACGTTCGGGAGCGGAGAGGGATCATTACTTACGACAACCTCGTCGTCAGACTCTTCAGTGTCCCGCAACTCGTGGATAACCTCCACGACAACCATGATCAGATCCCGTTCGCTGTCGGACAACTTCCGCAACACGTCCAAGCACCGGGAAGCCAGTCCTTCTGGAAGGGCTTGATGGGCAATCATCGCCCTCACCAGTTGGAACATCTTCCGGCGTCCGATCTCATCCGCGTAGTCAAGATTTACGGCAAGCTTGAGCAACTCCGTGAGGGTGAACTCTTGGCTCATCCTTTCTTCCTCTCGGCGAGTCCGGTCTTCTTCCCGCTCCTCGAGACGGGTTGACCGCTCATCTATCTCGCCTTGCACCAGGACCATTAGGTCATTGTATCGTTCCTGGATACGGAAAGCCATGGCAGTTACGACGGGCAACGTAGCCTCCAACCGAGCGTCATTCTTCGCCGCCACACATTGGTCGACAAAGACACGAGCCAAAAAGGCCTTCTCTGGCGTCAGGTTCTCCCAAAAGGCGTCTCCAAATTCTAGGTTGTCGAAGACCTCATTGCAAGTTTTGAACACGCTCATAAGAGCCTCCTCGGGGATAGTGACCTCTTGGAGGTCGAACAGCGTGAGGAACGATAGAATAGTTTGTTCGAGCGCCTGGGCGGGGGATTCGTTCTTCACAACCTGGTCAGGGTTGCGCATGACGTCGACCCAGGTACCAACAAGGCTTGCCGCGGCTGCCCGAACCGACGGCTCTCGGTCGCCCAAACCGTGCTTTATGACCATCTCCCTGTGTTCGATAGATAGGAAACGGGGATGTGCAAACCCCACTGTCTTGCTGTCTTCTCCTTCTCCTATGCCGCAATTTCGTTCCAAAACCGTCGAATAGGTGTGTTTCCGGACACCGCTGTCGAGATCACGAGTTCGAGTGAGGAGGTGGGGTATCGTGTCGGCGGTGACATGGATGTTGACTAGGGCTGCGCGGCGAACCTCGGGGGAAGTATCATACTTGAGGACATCGACGAGAGCATCCAGGATCGAAGTTTCACCCTCGGAGAAGTGATCAGTTTCCTCCGTGGGGAGTAATTTAGCGAGGGATGTAGCAGATATAGCTCGGATTTGAGATTCTTTGTCATGAAGTCGACCCAGCAATCCTCCCCGCAATTCTTGGTATAAGTCCTCACTATAGCTAGTCAATACCGGAGACAGGAGCATCGAGGAAACGTGCATACTCCATAGAGCCGACATGGGGCAACATTTCACCAACAATCTGGATAGCGCGGTAGCGAATGGTCTTGTCCTTGGCTACGAAAGCTTGGAGGAGATGGCGGAACACCCTCGCCATGAAGCGGTCTGCAATGGTGTCTTCATCGTCGTCCCTGCCTGCTCTTTGGCCCTCCTCTTCGGCTGTCGGTCGGCACGATTAGTTAATGCGGGGGCGTAGGCTAAGCAAGACCTTACTTTTATCGACCAGGACTTTGATGTAAGCCCCTAGGAACTTAGCGATGCGATCCGCGACACCTTGCCCCTTCTTTACGAGCATTACACGGCTCATCATATCACAGATGGTTTCTTCAAAGAACCGTTCTCCGACGAGTTTCTCCCCATTGCCACTGCTAGATGATTGTCGGAGTTCGGAGGCTGTGATATGGAGTTTGTAAAGTGCCACGCAGTTCTTCTGGTGATTAGCGATGGATGACTGTGCTTGGTCAAAGATCTTTGGTAGTGTTGTCTCGACGGTATCTCTGAGGGAGGTCGCCGGGACGGGCATAGTTGGGATAGTTGAAGATGTTGAAGATGGTCCTATTCGCTTCCAGACGCGACGCGTCGTGGGATTTCTGATCCGGTGATGGTCACGTGCGGTGGCCCACTATGTCCACCGATGCAACGAGGTTCAGGGCGGGCAGCAGCAAGTTCCCTATCTGCAGCCATCTGTCCAACCCCCCCAGATGCCCCGCTCTGCAAACAGAGAAATCCCCTATTTATCCCACCTTAGAACTCACCATGGGCAAGTGACCTTGGTCCCACCAGAGTCCCATGCCAGAGTTCGCAAGCCGAGTACCGGCAGATCCGGCCGGAATCCTTGCGTCTACGACCCCCCGTCTCCCAGAGGTCGCAGGGGTACAACCCAGATTCCGCGGCCGAGCGTGCACGCACAGCTTGATGGTAAGCTTTATGCGTTTCACAGAGATGCACAGTCCGGCCCATTAACGTCCCTTGCGTTTCGTTGCAGCCGACATGCCCATCCCAGACTTCCCTCCCCCGTCGTTCCAGGAGGCAATCACGTCGCCTGTTTACAGCATGCAAGAGATCGCGATATCGGATGCCTCGTTTTCGTCGTACCATTCTATCCAAAGGTCGCCATCTGTCGACTCATATCCGACCACCTCAGCGTCATCCCCCACTTCACAATATGAAGACGCGTTCGACGTGGATGTCGCAGATATCAGCCACCCCCTTCCAAGATCCTCTACCTCCGACACGAGCAGCAATTTCGGGTACTCCCCGGCTGAGTGGGAAGTCGAACGCCAACAGGGTATTCCCCTCGAGGAACGAGTTCGACGTGAGCGAGAAAGGAGAGAGCAAACTGAAGTGACCCACTCCGGCGTCGCCTCTTCAATGCCCACCTCCAACTCCCGAATGAGGTCTTGTTCCCATTGCGGTGGCTCGTCTAAATCACAAACCGATGACCGACGAACTCGGCAAGCCGAGACAGTTCCTCGACGCCGAGGGTTTTTGCGGCACAGGCACTCTCAATCCCTCTCTTCTGCGTCCGTTCCTTCTACGCCAATCAGGAGTCGGCCACGCACCTCCCTCAAGTCTACGTCCAGCTCGAGGAGAAAGTCAAGGAGCATGTCCCCCGGTCCTCCTTTAATGACTCCGATATCCACGTCCACTTCCCTGGGCCTCATGAGCCGCAAGTTGTTTGCCCACTCTAACAAGGGCAAAGACAGGTGTACAAAGGACGAACCTCTGGAATCCTGGGAGGTGCTGGAGAGCGGCTCCCTGCCCACCCCCGTCCCTGAGGCCGAAATCCCCCAACCACCTGTCTCCCGTGTTCGGAGGACCTTGTCAAGGATGAGTCTCTCCGCCCTGGCGGCAATTAATACCCAGACGGAAGTCGGGGGGAATGGATCGATTGAACCGTACTCTTTTGAACCCTCCTTTCCCTCCGCCATGACCGAGAAATCAAGGCTCAAGCAGTCGGATCCCCCAGCATCAACGGACAATATGCCCCCATCTATTCAACGCGATGACCTGCCTACCCCCACCCCTACACCCCCACCAGTCAGGGCCAGCTCTCCGCTTATGACAAACTCGTTCCCTCCGTTATCTTATGCCCCTCCCCCTACTCCCTCTATGACCATGGCGACACCTACCTCTGATATAACCCCCACGCGTCTTGCTGGTTTGATCGATCCTCGGCAGACTCAAGCCTCTCCCTTGATTTCCCCCGTTGCAATGCGCCTGGGTGCGCGCCAACGAGTGAAGAGTATGAGCATTCGTACGGGTCCTCCTTCTTCCATTCTGTTCCCCAAGGTGGATTCACGGGGAACCGCGAATTCAAAACTTAGAAAGCACGCAACTGCGCCGATTGACCCTTCCTCTCCACTTGCTGTTCTCAGCGCGTTCCCTGATGTTCCACCGATCAACACCCATTTCGAGAAACCAACGCAGGACCGTGGTTCTCGCTTCTCGCTTTCTACCATACGACCCCCACCCTCTCCTCCCGCTCATCCTTTGGAACTCCTCACTCCGACTAGACATCACTATCCAGGACGTCCGCTCCCCACCCCCCCTGTGGGGGTCCCGCCATCTCCCTCGGCGTATGAATCCCTACTTCTTCCGCGATCCGCGACGGTCACCCGTTTTGCCCTCACACTGAACACTGCGAATGGTGCGGGTAGCACGACGATGACCGAAAGGAGCACCGCCACGGCTTCCAGCTTGAGTTACCTCACCGATCGTCCATCTAGTCCCATCTCGATTGCATCTGGATCCTCGATCGCCGAGGCAATCAACGAGGTAGACGGTGACACTCTGGGTCGTGGGGTGGCAGATCTGGACCTCCTAATTTCTCGAATCGATTCGAACGACGGAGGTACCTATCAGGTAAGCCTGAATTAACCTCACAAAGGGACTCCCCGTGTAACACGTTGTATAGGACCTACCCACGGTTTCTGAAGTGATTGGAGAGGTCGAGAGGCCCGGTACGGCAAGACCACACAACTGCCCCGAGGATTCTGTCGGCGTCCCGCTTATTAGCCAGATCGAGGTTCAAAGGCGCAGGAAGCTCAAAGACGGGAGAGTGAAACTTAAGCTCCGACTGATGGGCGTGCCTGTGAATAGCTGCGGTATCTGCTTGATGCAGTTCAAGGATAAGGAAATTGGGGCTTTGACTCCCAAATGTCGACACCCGTGAGTGGATCCACCCTGTCAAGAGAACCGTAACCTAACTTTGTTGAAAGTTACCACGAGAAGTGTCTCAAGATGTGGTTGCAGCGCAACCCCGCTTGTCCATCGTGCAGCTCTCCCCTCAAACAATTGTAGCTTTTCGTTCATGCCACCTCGTTCCTTTCGGGACTTTTGTATGACTTTCTCAGCGTTGCTTCCTCTGTCACCCTCCACCGCGTACAGGTTTCGCACGAGCGACCAGATCTAAGACGTTCGTTGATGTATCCTTCGTAGTTTTTACAATGTATACTCTCCCTAGCAGGCTAGGTGAACTACCCCGAGGGCTACAACTCATCTCTAACCTTTTCACCCTCCGTGGTGTCCTTTTCCCCCGCCTCGGGCGGCGTTTCGAGGGTACCAGCAGCTGCACTCGCAAGGGTGTTAGAGTCGGCTGCCGCGATGTCAGATTGTAGGCGTCCTTCGCTCGACAGCCGTTGTGCGAACTTCGCTATCTCGCTGTCGTATTCCTCCCATTCCGGGATCTGGCGAGCTCGAGCGAGCTTGGGCTCCTTCTGTGAACATCAAAACACAATTGTCAGCTCGTGCATCACACTCGATGCAGTCACAATGCGTACTGTCAATGGATTTTGGCACAAGTCGATGGTTTTGGCGCGTTCTAAACGATCTTTGCTGCCTGTAAATTGCAGGCTGTGTGAGCACTCTGACGGGGACGCGCAAGTTTTCAGCACTTACACCACGTTTCACACTAGTGTGGAAATTCGAGTGAGCGTTTAGGCAAACAACTAAGGGTTTCAGGTGACACTTACCCAAAGCCAATCCTCCGGAAGCGAAAATATAGGGACCTCGCGCTGTAAGTTGTTTGGTAGATCTTGATCGAGGTTGGCTAGCGAGTTGGGGTCTGCAGAAAGCTGTTGATAATGACCACGCAACATATCGCCTGCAGCCATCTGATAGCCAAGGCGGTCAAGCCTCAGTTAACGTTCGATCGGAACGTCGACATCACCCACCTGACGGAACCGAACCAAGTCCACGACGTAAAGCGCGCTGTTCGCGGGTCAGGGGGGCACCACAGAGCATCAATGGGTGTTTACCGACCTGATGTGATACGATAACCCCTGGAGGAACTGAGCCCAATATCCAGTTTTCCAGAATCGGAAGCCCTCCATTTCGACGTTGTCGTCGCCCATAGGCGTGTAGCCATATGGTGCACCGTGCAGATCGAGATCAACCAACTCCTTCAGGTCCGCACGGACGATTTGATCCGCGTCAACGAAGATAACCTTCTTCAGGTCCATAGGGAACAGCACATCGAGGAACAAGATTTTGTACGCCCAGATAATCCGCTGTTTCTCCTTTTGAGCACGTAACCACGAGGGCCACTTGTACGTGACCAGCTCGTATTGGAAGCCGTACTCTCGGGCGAAATGCGGGATAAATTCCTGATAACCGGTCACGTTCCTGTCTCAATAATCACCGCAGGTAATGAACACTCACAAGGAACGACGGGGACAGGAAATTTTCGATAAACCAGAACTTGACCGTGCTGTTGGTATTCCGGAGGACGCTCAAAATCATGATCGAGGCGAATCGCTGACAGTCCTTCAGCACGAAACCCACCCAAGAACGTCTCCAGAACCTACCTCATAGAGCAACCCCGAGGCAACGGTGAAGATGTTGATATCTGCCTGGGGCTTGATGGCAACCACGTCCTTCGACCCTGCTCCTGTCACCGAAGAGGTGAAGCCGGAGAACCTGAGGGAAAATCAGCCCGGGATGGGGGATCTACAGTAAGGCCATCTACCAGGAGCTGACACGATCGACGATGGAAGGTCCAGATGGCTCCTCCATAGCGTCTGATGGTGGTAAGACGTCCTCCTTCTCCATTCCAGGAATTCTCGCCATGCGGGGGTACAGGGTCAGCCCATCGAAGCTCGTGAGCGTTATCTCGCTTCCAACCTCATCCACGCTCGGGCTGTCCCAACCACTATTTCCCGCACTTTCCATTGTAAAGACTTCCCGCCCACGACCGGGACGAATTTCCAGTTGGAATACCCCGGGTTTAGCTCTGAATTGTAGGTATCCAAGATTGGCCACGACCTGGGTATCGGCAATAACGGCTGAGCTGTTAGTCGTCAGCTGCAGCTGCAATCCGCGAGGAGGGGCGGATGTGAGTGTGTCCCTCGCGTGTCCCTCGATGACGAGGTAGTCAAGACCGAAAACCGCTTGGATCCCGCTGGCACGATCTTTTGGTGGGATCGCGTACAGTTGGATGTTATCGAGGTCGTGCGGCGCCTCTCGCGGGCGGACCAACCAGGCCTGCGGAACATCTGTCGCGAGAGTGTAGATTGGGTCCAGTGGCAGCCCAGTGAATAGAGCGTGCGACGGGGCCTCTTGCCTGCGAACGTCAAGGGATTGTCAAACGTTCCTAAAGAAAACGCTTACCCATCGTGGTCGTACACCGGGGACGATCTAAGGTTGTACCGGTAGAACCGTTTGAGTGGGACCTAGGGCTGTAAATACCACTAGATCACAGAGGTAAGTCCGTTGAAGCTTACCTCTCCGTAATTCTTCGGGTGGATCCTCAAATCCACAGAGACTCCAGGAATGTTGAGCAACCAAAGAAGTAAGCTGGACCACTTCTGAGCGGATTCACTGAGGGGGTCCAGAACCACTCCGAAGTTGAAGATTGCCGATGATTCTCCGAGGACAAAACGGCTGGGGACAGTCAACGACTGGTGAGGCGATCGCTGGGGAACAGACTTACGTATGGTCTCCGCTGAGGAGGAGGTACCCTCGCCGACGGAAGCGAGGTTGTGCGTTCATCAAGGCAGATTGGTCTGGGTCCGGAAGCTGGATGGTAGAGATAACGGAAGTGGCCATCGCAACGGCGTCGGAATATGCGTCCCGATCTACCAGCTCCACGGCGGGGTATACGGATTTCAAGGCATCGATAACCGGTTGCGCGCGTTTCTTCAACTCAAAGTCGGCCAAATCCTTCAAATCATCAGTAACGATGTCACCCCTGGAAAACGGCCCAACGATCTGGAAGAAAGGTCAGATTATACATACTTTCACGCTCGAAACCGGGGACTTACACGGCCGTTGACGATCAATGCCTGCTGCCCAGGGCGGAGTCCAATCTCACGAGCGATGAGGCTGGAGGAAAGGATATAGTCGCGATACCCTGCCATGCTGTCTTCCTTTGAACCGCTGGCCTTTGTCAGCCTCTCGATCATAGATTCTCGGGTAAGGACAGTCTGTGATTCATCCTCGGTCGGTGGCGGCGCCAATCCAGCCGCGGTCAATAGTTCGGATGGAGACGTGTTGGCGAAGAGCCCTTGCGTATGCAGATGAGAGAGTAGACTGGAGACTGTTGGTTGTACGATATCGACGTTATCTATGTTGGAAGGGTTGTGCAAGAAGGCAATTCGAGCCGAGGAATCCGGTTCCTAAGAGCATCGTCAGCGTGCGGTGCGGTGGGAACGGGGTATGCGATATACCAGTGACTGTGCAGCATTCTTGAGTAGATCCAGACCATCTTCAGTGTCGAAGTCTGCGATCACGTAGGTGGTGACGAGCGGAGCGTCCTTGCGTTCAGCTATTCGAAGCAAATCAACAAACGGTCCCCGGTTAGGTTCAAGGAATGTCTTACGCCACTGCAAGTACGATCCCGCTTTCGCCTTGAAGCCGGTGGCCACGAAGAGTTGGGGGAGCGAGGTGAGTTGGTCATTGCTCAGCTTGCCAGATGGGTAAACTAGCTTGTTCCTACGCTTGCGACTATCCGGGAGGTCGTAGAAATAAACGGACAAGTCAGCAACATCGTTCGAGAGGTTTTCGAGATAAATCTAAGCGACTGGGGTGAGTCCGGATCGAGCAGGTTGTCTAGGACATACCTGTTCTTGAAGATACTGAATCTGTGATCCAATTTCCGCTTGTAGGTATTGGAGGAATTGCTATGGGGTGGTGTTGGGTCGTGTATCTGTATATTCTGGAGGAATGCAACATACCCCGTTCATCTCAATCGGTTTACCGTTGATGAAGGCTTCACCACCAGGGGTAGAACCAAGATTGACACTCAATCTCTGGGTGTACTGCTGAATCTTCTCTAGTGGGATGTCTGTGCCTTTGGTCGTGATGAAGTCGAAGTCAGACTCCGTGATCGCCTTCAACGGTTTCTCCTCGATGAGGAGCTTTGCAAATTCATGCCTAAGGATATCCCAATTGAGAGAGGGTTGCTGGGCGTTTGCGTAGAACACCTGGAACCATGACTGAGTTCTCCGATCACAGAGAGGATCGACACTTGGGGACTCACGCGTCTGAAGAACATCATGGTCATCTTTGTCCCATAGGAGTCGTTGAGCCAATAAAGGAGCCTCGCCATTTTCAGTGAACCTTCCGTCTCGACGATCGGCACGAGGCCGAATCTGAATGGATACCCACGGTCGATGAGATTCATGACGGATGCCGAGACGAACCCAAGGGTGTTCGTGTTCGTGAGATCAAGGACGGTGATGATGTTGAATAAGTTCTTCTTGATGCTGTGGAACTCTCGGGGATGTATAGGACGAAGTAACTACGGGAGTTTGCGTGAGTTCGTGAAGTGGATTTAGCCCCTCTTGCATACGCACTATCTGCACGTTTTCACTCCAATGTGCGTACATCTGGTCCTTCTCAATATCATTCCACCAAACGATGACATCACCACCTTCCTCGCGGTCACTGGCATCGAAGATACCTTCGACGGCCCCTCCTTCTCGGTGGGCGGCCAAGATTGATTCGTGCGAAACGAGCTCAAGAGCTTGCTCGGGAGTGAGTCCGAGCGAAGTCAAGCTGGACATAATTTCTCGTTCTTCTTTGAGAACCTTGAGCAGGCTGTCGCTTGTGTGAGATCCCAGGTATTTCAGAGGACGAGAACGGCTTACGCTAACGGGTTCACCTGGGTATCATGCAACTGGAGTCCATTCAGCCAAATGGCGCTGAGGCCGGGCTGGGCCAACCTTGAGTTCTTTTCGATCTCTTCCTTCAGCTCCTGCTTAGGGGTGACGCGCCTGGCGACGGACGAAGCGTATTTTGGGAAGTCTTGCGACAGTTGTTCGAGGGCTGTTAACACACTTCGCGAATCTGAGAGCAACTGTGCCGCCTGTATCCCGATTTCTACGTCCGCCTCTGTTAGGCAAACAGGAACTGGGACGGATAGTGCACACAAACCTGAAAGCTCATCCGAGGTTAACGGTTTTAAGTGATCCGCGGATTCCTTTGCAGGATAGGCTTGAAGCAGGTCTAAAATCAAGTCTTCCGGTGAGGGGAGTCCTTCAACGGAGGAGTCGATAATCTCCTTGTTGGAAGAGGTTCCTATGCACGATCAGAGCTTGCAAAGGAACCTTTGAGAGAATTTCTCACCTAGATGACGATCGTCTAAGGCGAGATAGTCGGTCTTCTTCAAATCCAACGCAACACCGTAACCAGACAGGGTTGCCTTCTTCTCAGAATCTCTATCTGCCGGCGCGACATACCGCAGAACGTATTCTATCCGAGGTGATGTCAAAGTGGCGAGCTTGTAAAGGTGCGAATGAAGGGTTCGGAAATTCTTGGAGTCAACCGAGGCGTAAAAGATTGCTGTGCGAGGTGGCCGCTTCAGAGCCTTGCTGGGGGGATGTATATGATCGAATGGCAGGATATGAGGTCTAGGGAATGCACTGAAAAGGTGGGAATCATTGGACTGTCGAAACGGGGTGCACGTGGATGTGACGTACGCATGGGAGGTCGCTTCATCTATGGTGTCCACATCCGCAAGCTTCTCCAACGTCTCCAGATCACAGACAACTTGGCCATACCAGTCAACCCAGGATTCACAGTCCGCTCCGAGCTCCTTGCTGCCGTGGTGGTCGGTGTAATATTGATAGAGGGCTTCGATCTTGGGGGTAGCGGCGTGGAGCGCTAAGTTGATGTCCGCGAACGCTGGGGAAGCGGCTTTCGGGAGCAGGTCCAACCTTAAAGTAGTCTCCGCCGCGAGCCTATGTATCGCCTCAGCAGCGAGAGTGTGAACTGACGGAGGAGTGTCCGGATCGGTTAAGGCATCTAAAAGTGGGAAGAATGCATGCTCGTTTTCGATGGAAATAGACTCCCTAAATACCGTGAGCCAGACGTGAGTTGGTTGGAGGTTCAGTACATACAAAATTTCGAGGAGAGGGGGAGATGCAGGCCAGGAAGTCTCAACCGTAACCCTAACAGGTGGGGACAGCGCTGCCGCCCCAGCAAGGTATACGGGTACCGTATGGAGGATGGCTCGTAGGAGCCTCATATTGCACCCAGTTGTGTGCAGCTGAGAAGGTCAGAGACTGCCTCCCAGAGAGAATGAGCACAGAGGTCGAGAGCACAATCGAATTGCGGTGAACGCGTTGTGTAACTGATGTCGATCTGCCACGTACGGCTGACTCTCGATCACTGTCAGGCACGGGGGGAAACAGGAAGCCGGTTACACCGGTTACACCTCTGAGTCTGACGACAGACATAGATTGTATCATACGGAGTACACAGAAAATAAACAAATCCGCGACACGAGTTAGGGAACTGTGTTTCGTCTGGCTTTCGGTGTTACGTTGATCACTTGTCTCAGGGGTGCGGTCGTCCCCCTGCAGAGAACTGCCCGACATCGTTTGAGCCAGAACAATCGACCGCTCTTGTCACCCCTGCACCTAAGTACAGTATCTGGATCTCTGGGCCCCGAGGTGGAAATCCAACACCTGAGGAAAGGGACGTAGCTCGCCACTGCTCACGTAGACGGAGTTGAATTATGGAAGGGACGGGTGTGCATGATAGGACTGATAAGCATGCGCAAGTACTGACTTATGGGTGGAAATCGGAATAGTCCATACGGTCGTCAGGCTTATCTGATAAGCAGACACGACCAGATGTGGGGGATACGGAAATCTGGTTTGACAGAGATCGAATGCCGGGTTGTCGGGGAAATGACTGCGCATCCGCAGGGTTTGTAGGGTAGGAGAAAGAATCAACCGTCGGGGTGCAAAATAGGGGGATGTGCCTAATAGTTCGCCTTTTCCTTCGCACGCTCCATCGCTGGCGAGAGGTGAGATGTTGGGCTGGACACATGGTTGGTTGATCCGGGAGTGGGCACTCACGGTTGTAATGCAGCAGTTTTTCAATAAGGTCGACGTGGGTGAGGACCATCCTCCTGCAACAGTATCTCTTGAGTTGGAGCTCGTCGAGGGCCTCACTGGGGTGTGGTCAGCCACGAATGAGAACACGAGGTGCAGCACGCGCACCCCTCGGTGATGTCCTTGGCGAGCAACTCTAGATAGGCGTTCCATTTGTCGCCGATGACTTTTCCGCACGAGAAACAGCGGACTGGAATGATCTACCAAAGCGTGAACGACTGGGAAGCGAGTGGGGGAGTGCTGAGAGACAGACCATGGCTGGCTGGCTGGTAAATGGAATTTTTTTGCCGCCCGACGGTGATGGGATAGCCGACCGACGTGCCGGAATCCAAATTCGGAAAGCGGTCACCTCTTCCTGCGGTCAGTTGCGTCCGTTCCTCCCACCACTTGCTCCGGTTTCCCGCCTGTTGCTTTCCCCTGTAAGTCCACGTCTGTAGTCTGTTTACCTCCTATACGAAAAATTACAAACACTCTTATAACCACAGCCTTCGTGACCTCGCAGGACGGCTCACGACCCCATGGCCGCATTTGCCATCCCCCGAACGACCTCCCCCACCCTCGACTCTCAACGGACGAGCGTAATTTCTACCTCTGGTTCCTCTTTCCAGACTGCCCAGTCTTTTGTCCAATCCCCGCCGTCCCCCTCTTCTTCCACCTCGACGCTGCCTGCACCCACCCAGCATGAGCGCGCAAACTCCTCGTTGCCCATCCTCCATCAGTCCCAGGAGGTCCACCTGCTGACCGTAACCGATGACGCCGTGAAACTCGACTCGAGCACCTCCCCGACTTCACTGCTTCACAAAGTTGGTCGATCACTCCTGTCAACGCCCATTGTATCTGGTCCAGTTCCCAAACAGGAGCCTCCACAGCCCGCTCTGTTCACGCAGTCAGACCCTGCTCTAAACAAGGTCGGTCCTCCCCCTCCATCCCCGCCTGCGAGTGATGAACAGGGCGAGGGCGAGGAAACTCCTCGCAAGCCCCCGTCCAAAGTCGAGGCAAAGTCACCGGCTGTCACATTCGGAACCTCATTACGTGAGCGGCAACTCTCATCAACCTCAACATCATCCTATGATGTCCCTTCCAAGAAACCCGCCCCTATACTCCACCGTGCATCGACGGAGACAAAAGCATCCATATCCTCCCGCCTTGTGCCCCCAACAATGTCAACACCCACCAGATTTATTCCCGCACAGGCGGTAGATTCACCGGTATCTGATTCATTCCACATATCAGAGGCGTCAACATCTTCGCAACCCGCGAGAACGAAAGTCCCGAATGATGCTTTCCTCCGTCCTCCCCCAGTCCGGCCTAAACGCCGCAACACTATTGGAGCCGCCACCTCAATACACCCCCTCCCTTACGATGATATATACGCTGAGGGCGAACTTGCGACCGAGATCCAGCAACAGCAGGAACAACTCATTCGGGAACGACAGACAAAACGTGCTAAAGCCCAGCAAGAGGCCGCTTCGAAAGACCCCGAGAAACCTTTGGTTGGAAGCTGGGTGAAGGAAGGTCACCAGAACTACGTACTCATGTACAACATGCTGACCGGAATCCGAATCGCGGTGCGTCCGATCCGGTCGTCAAGTTTTTCTGCTTGATTCTCATTCTCTGACTCAGGTTTCTCGATGTCAAGCAAAAGTGGACCGCGAAATCACCGCCGCAGACTACACAGCCGCCCATAAATACTCCTTTGACATGTGAGCTTAGTTTTCGTTAATGCTGTGTATCATTCTCAGCCCTAACATTTTTCAGCCTCGGGAACGAACTTACCCCGTCAGTCAAGTATGATTTCAAATTCAAGGACTACGCACCTTGGGTCTTCCGAAGTCTACGGGAACAGAGCTTTCACCTCGACCCTGCTGATTACCTCCTGTCGCTGACGGAAAAGTACATTCTCTCGGAGCTTGGTTCCCCTGGGAAGTCCGGCTCGTTCTTCTATTTCTCTCGTGACTACCGGTTCATCATCAAAACGATACACTACAACGAGCACAAATTCATCCGCAAGATTCTGAAAGACTACCATGAACACGTTCTGAGGAACCCGCATACATTGTTATCACGCTTCTACGGTCTTCATCGCGTGAAGCTGCCGCGAGGGAGGAAAATCCACTTTGTCATCATGAACAACCTTTTCCCACCGCACAAAGACATTCACGAGACATACGACCTCAAGGGTAGCACAGTTGGGCGACTCTACCCAGAGGAGGAGGCTGCCGAGAAACAGAACAAGGTCACACTCAAGGACCTCAACTGGATCAACAGAGGCAAACAGCTGGAGTTGGGGCCAGAGAAGCGGACATTCCTGACGGAACAACTCAAACGAGATGCCGAGTTTTTGAAAAAGGTGTACGTTATGGATTATAGTCTCCTCGTCGGTGTGCACAATATGGTGCGGGGTAATCGAGACAACTTGAGGCGAAACACCCTCAAAGTAGTCAGCGTGGTGAGTTATTACCCCACGTCCTGGCCCTAGGATTCGATGGTTGAGTTCTCTTCACATCCAGCCCGACATTTCTCGCGGGTCGTCACAGTCGAAACCCATCCGATCACCAGATGCAATGAGGCGGGCCATGCGCCAAACAGGTCCCAAGCAATTAGAGTCTGATACGGTCCACCTCCCGGACTCCGAGACCGGAGACGAGCGACAACACTTCATTTTCTACCAGGACGATGGCGGCCTGAGGGCTACCGACGAGGCTAACATGCCGATGGATACCATTTACTATCTTGGGGTCATCGACATCTGCACACCCTACACCACGTTCAAACGAGCAGAACATATATGGAAGGGTATGCATGCGGATCGGGTACGTGCCCACGTCATGTTCTCCCCTCTCACTCCGTTTTCTAACATCACTTTACCTCCTTCAGCACAAGATCAGCCCCGTGGAACCCGGCGAGTATTCTGAGCGCTTCTTCTCTTTCCTCAAGGCGGTCATGCGTGACGGGGAAGGTGGTGAGCGCTTCAAGCCTGAATGAACGAAACCCACCGGTTGTGAATCTCGGGCATGTCGCCCGCCCTATCGTGTTTTCTCGCGGACTTGTATTCCATGTAGAGTTCTCGTCCAAGGTCTCTGGTCTCTTCAGGGTTTTGGGTTCTCCTGGCTCATGGACACTCATCATTCATATCCACGCTCTCAAAAGCGGACTCCGACTCTTCTCCCCTTTCTGTTCTATAGGAGACAACCACACGGCATTAACCCCGTCAATACTTCATATTGTTTTTCTCTTCATGCATCGCCTCCTCATTTTAGTGCCCTTTCTATCGGCGAGAGCCTGTCTCTTATGCCTCTCACTCTCATTGCTCCTGGGGCTGGTTTCGACTTTTGTTGTATCTATTCCACCGTCACAGTGGACTTTTTTCACGGTACCGTCGGCGCACACTCTCTTTTTAGTTCTCTGTCCATCTTCTCTCTCACTCCCACTGATTCAATGCTTTGTCATAGCTCATCCCCTCCATTCAACCATTGTTTCTATTACCACTAGCTCTAGATTACATATCTGATATGGTGATATACTGCTGTCCCAAGCATACAATCGGTCCCCTCGATAACCCCAAATCCACCTGCACTGCACAGTACCTCTTCGGTTGGCGAGTCCCGAGAGTAGGCGAAGTTGCATACTACTCCGAAGCGTAAAGTGACTCCCCGTCATCGTCCCCACCCCGCTGAGTAGGCTCGGGCTCCGGTTCTGGTGTGACTTGTTTCTTCCTTCGCGCTGCTTGTGCTGGTACATTGTTAGTAAGCAATTACCAAGGGGGATGGACGATCGACTCACTTCGTTTCGTGGCTCGTTTCTTCGCCGAAGCCTTCTTCTTTCCAACGCGCGCTTCTAGAGCGAGATCGTCTTCGCCCTGCGTCCTGTGTTGTTCAAGAAGCTAGGCACACATCGCGTTTTAGTCCCCGGAACAACGCGAGACATAGTAACGAGCAACCCACCGCCTCGAACTCGTTTAACTCCGCATCAGGTTTGTTGGCCGACTTGTTCGTGCGGGCTTTCCCAAGGATATCCTGGAACCTCGCAAATACGGCGGGTTCGTGCAACTTGTCGCGGTAGAATTGGAGTCCTTCGATGAGCCTCTTGACGGATCTTTCCGATTTGAAAGGTAGAAGGGACATGCAGAACGCGATGTCTCGCCATTGACGAGGGTCGTCAGTAAGGTGGAATCGCTGGCAGAGCTTCTCGACAATATTCTCGGCTTGTTTCTCCTGCGCGCAGGTCAGCGTATGGCCATGGACCGAGGGAGAATCCGATGCACCTTCTCGATAAACGTGAATATGTACTTCATCGTACTCTGGAACGTGTCCTCGTCCACTGCATATTCACCACTTGACAGATGGCTGATAACTGGAGGATCGTTAGAGCACGCGCTATCCCATCCAACCAGCTCACTTACCATCTGGGAGATTGTTGTAAATTGCATTGTCTTTCGTCGAGAGTTCAGTAAAGAACAATTTGGCGAGGTCTGAAATCCTAGGGTCCGGATCCTCCAAACACTTCGCCATCTCACCCAGCTGACCCTTGACCTTGATCATCCCGTTCAGGATCAAATGGGTCAGAACCATGAGTGTGTTCTTCTTGACGACCATGCTGGTGTCGGAGAGGCCTTTATACAATTCGTTACTGTTGTCGTCGAAGATGCTGCTGAAACAAACTGCGACATCTCCGAGGGCGATGACGACGTTGCTGCGGGTGTTAGGGTCCTTGGATGTCTTCAGCAAGTTGAATAGTATCGGATGCCATTCATCGCAATACTGGGAGCTGACGCAAAGGAACTTGCTGAATGAAAGGACAGCCGCCCCGCGAAGGGTCCGGTTCTGTTCATAAGGGGGTGAACCAGCCGTACTGAACGAAAACGAAACGCTCTAACCTTAAACCGTCCGGGGTTTCGACATATGTGTGCGAGCATGGGGCCATACACGGCTAGCAACGAGTTCTCCCCATATAGCAATTCCGACTCTCTAATGGTTGCGAGTCTGTCGCCGATGTCGTCTTCGGCGTTGCCGACCACCTGCTCAAGCTCCTCGCCGTCTTTAGACGACTGCGTAGGACTCACATGCCGGGCCTTCTTTTCCTCTACAAACACGTTGCTCAGAGTTGTACCCACTGAGGGAACAACTTCTACCCACCAGCTTCTAGGACGCCCTTTTGTCTTTTCAGTTCTCGTTCGACGAGTTCGAGGTAGGCAATATGTTTGATCGCGACGTGACCCACTACGAACAAGAGTTGGCTCAGCTCAAAGGTATCTCCTGGGTCGTCCCCGGTGCTGCTGCTTTGTGTGCCCTCTTGCGTGCTTTCAGGTTCTGGTTGAGTAGTGGGCTCCTCGTCTTCATCCATTCGGTCCGGATCATCAGCGCTGGGATCAGGAGGCTTGGCAGCCCCGGCGTTCTTCTTCCCGAAGGCCCGTTTGGTGAGATTCCTGATGACGGCGTCACAGAGCTGCTCAGGTTTTTCCGCCAGGGCATATATCGTATTAATCGCCTGTTCGGCCATCCCAAACCAATCGGTTGAACGGGAAGGATGCTCGATCGCTTGTTGCAGCCTGCGGAAAATCACATCGTTCATCGGGAAGCGTTTGTTCTGGTCCACGAGCGAACCTGAGGGGCGCTCTGAGCCCGAGGGCGGGGTTTGTTCTGAAGGATTCGCTGACCTTTGACCTTCTTTGCACTCCCGTTTAACCTTCCCAAGGCGATGCAAGTATACTTGGCGAGCGTCATATCCGCCTGCCACCCTCTCCTCAGTCAGGTTTTACGAATAATATGTCGACTAGACCCACCTTCCCACGAGCACCAAGGCCAATCTTTATGAGATCCTCACGACGAGTTTCGACGATCTTCGGGCTAGCAACTGCCAGCATACCGAGAATAATGACCGCACCACGTCTTTGCTGCTTGGGCAGTTCTCTGGCAGGGTTCGAATACGCTAGGGTGGACATGAAGAAACCTGCAGCCCTAGCGCTTTGACACCGTACTTACTGTAAACTTGCCACAGCTTGTTGATGACATCCACGTGAACTTGTCTCGACTCCATGAGAATTCGTGTCATCTCTTCGAGACTTGTTAACTCAGCAAGGGTGGCGCCATACGTAAACCTGAAAGCCGTTGAGTTGTGATCATAGATGGGAGCCAGCAAGGCGCTTACTGTATCAAGTTCTTTGCGATGCGGTTGACATTCTCTTGGGGTCCGAGGTCCGCGATGGGATCGAAGTACAAGTTCTTGTAGCATTCAAGTAGCCTGGAGCGGATGCCCTTCAACTCCTTTCCATCCTCAGACGTAGAGCTGTTGTCTTTCGCCCAGATGAGATGGAGCATCTTCTTAATTCCTTCCTAGAAAACGATCAGTTTGGGAGAAGACCTGGACTGGGAATGGGGATCTATACCTCAGCACCCTCGAACTTGTACTCGTGTATTATTCTAAAGAATTCCATAGCTTCCAGGACCTCAGACTTGTGGGTAGAACCGAGGAGTTGACTGGCGATTGGGATGCCATTTTCGATTTGTTGGATGAAGTTCAACGCCTCAGAATAATACTTCTTGCGCAGCTTGAGGGATAACATTTCGTTGCCGTCCAACGCGGCAAGAGCGTCCTGTTCGTTTGCCACCGCTGCCATATCTAACTCGGACTTACGGCGTTTCGTTGGCTTGGACCGCTTTGATTTCGGTTTGGGAGTTGCGTCTCCATCCTCCATGTCGACGTCCTCGTCCTCGTCGGTGTCTTGCTCTTCTTCCGTAGGAGCCTCGTCGTCGACGTCCATGGCATCCTCGTCCCTAGGGCGGGTCAGCTTCACTCACTAATGGAACCTCGAGTAATTCACTTACTTTTTCTTTGGTTTAGCCTTGCGTTTTTTCCCCGGCGTCCGCAGTCCACCCTCCTCATCTCCGTCAGCTTCCTCGTCCTCTTCTTCTTCGTCACCCTCGACCGCGGATTTTTCTGCCTCGGCAGCCTCCTCTGCGTTCTCCACAGCCTTCCCTACAATGTCCTCCATCTTCTTCAGATCCTTCGAAACCTTGTCATAGTGCTCCTCCCAGTCTTTCCGCGCCATCAACCCTCCGTGCATGAGACCATAGGGATGGGTAATGACCAGCTGGGAGAGGAGGGTGAGGGCGTTCTTCCTAACAGTCGCAACTTTGTCTTCGAGCATACCGACGGCAAGCTTAGTCATGTCCAACCGCTGTTTGGGGAATTTCGCAGGAAGATCGCAGAGTTTAGTGAGAACGGCAAGGTCCTTTGTCCGGACATACGACGAAAGGTCCCGAGTGCGTTCGTTGAGGATGTCGAAAAAAACGTCAACTTGCTTCTGTACGGACTGGTCGTCATTCCCAAGGTCAGTTGAATTGACTAAATCACGAATAAGGTATCCGATAACATCGACGATTGCGATTCGCATGGGGTAGGACTGCGGGCAGCTTTAGTTGGTGAAACGGGAGAATAAACGAAAGGCTCACTTCTGAGTCTAGATGGACTTGTAAGACGGCCATCTGTCTGAGCACTGTCCGCGGAATGGTCTCCGCGAGCTTGACCAGAAATTTCGAGATAACTCGAGACTCCTTATTTTCTTGCGCCTTGAACGTCATCTTGGCGATCTCGCGAAGGATTTCGTCAGTAAGCTGGACGTGGTCAAACTCCTTAGCAAGGACATTCAGGAGCTCGGCCATGGGTTCTGCGAGATGCTCGTAGTATTGGAGGGCCTGGATGATTCGAGTTTGCGCAGCAATAACGTGGCCATGATGCTTCACCGCAAGGCAAAGCGCCTTGTAAACACCCATCCGTATCGGTTCCGACTTCATATGTTGTTCAGACTCCATGACATGGTAGACCGGTCGTGTGACACATCTACGCGTGAGTGAGAAGAGCACAACGGGATGCACTGGACAGGGCGTACGTGATAAAAGTATCCAAATCACTGGTCGAGGTCCACAGCCGTTTTGTTTTGAGCCTGAGCGTCCGGGAGACAAGAGCGAGAATTGCGGGTATTTGGTCAGCCCAAGCCCAGTGGTCCGCCGCCTTCTTGCTCTGACCTCTCCCACCAGTCGCTTTCCCAGTCCCTGCCTTGCCCCCCCTACCACGCCGGCCCTTAGTCGGGGGAGGGACTGAGATTGGATCCTCGCCCTCTGCCAATTTTCCCTCGTCTGCAATGGAAACGAACCATTGTAACAAGAAACAATACATTTCGAGGGGCAACCGGTGAGACATTGCGGTCTGTTGGTCCTCCGATTCGATGTCGTGTGTAGCTGCGTCAACTTGAGTGGCGAGCCCGGAGGAGATGGAATCCAGCATCTTGTTCATAACTGGACCTTTGAGGTGTGAATGGTGTTTGAGCAGACTCCGATATGTGTCAAACGTAGCAGGATTTGCGATGTTCTCTGAGGACTCCGCGACCGTCTCAACCACCCCTACAAGATCTTCAAAGGGGGGAGCAACGGAACGAAATGGGCACTACACACCATCTAGTAGATCGTGAATCCCTCCCTCGTCCATTGCCTCCACATCGTGCTCCTGTCCGATTTCATAAGTTCCATCTTGTAGTGCCTGTACCTCTTCGCGAAGTTCGAAAGAGCTCATAGTCGCGCCTCTGGTGTACTGTCGAAGCAATCGAGTCCGTTCCACAATACAGGTTATTCAGGGATCGTCGGTGCCGAAGTTGAAAGACGTGTTGAGACGCGTTGAGACTCGTTGAGAGACGATGAGATAAAGGTAAACGGGTCACGTGAATGTGCCACCGACGCGTCTCCCCTTGAATTGAGGTTTGAAACCATCGACCGATCTCCGCTCCAATCCCTATCGACACCCTACATGCCACCAAAGGCTTCGACCTCCAAACGGCCTGTCAGCACGCGGGCGGCTAAGACAACAAAGAAGGCGGAAGATGTCGAGGATTTGACCCGCCAGCTTGCCTCAAAGCTTACGATCTCAAAACCCAGAGAGAAACAAAGGGTGACGCCGGACTCTCTACCGCAGGGCGACCCTAATGCTAGCATGCGGACAGTAAATACCGCCTCCCAGAAGCTCTCAGCTCTCATACAGACTGGCTGGACTGCGACCAAGGATAACGGGGTCAGCAAGCACCGGCAGGAGGCGGCGACTTGCGCAAGGAACATCAGGAAGAACCTCGGCACCCTACGGAAAGCTGTGGCATCTTCGCCATTAGACCTTGAACGTGCCGCGTTGAGTGCTGTCGGGAAACTTTTAGCGATACAACTCGTACGTCCCCACCAGCCCCATTCTAGGCCGATCCACTCATCTGGACGCAGTATGAACATGCGTTGGATATACTGCTTGACATGTACCATCCCCTACTCTCATGTTACGCACACGACTCTGATACCCCGCACGCGACGATACCACCAACACCCACTGCGGGGGGACTTCTTCCCAGGAAACACCTGTTCCACCTTCCCCTTCCTGCCTCCCCTCTCGACGAGGTCACCATGAAACTCATATCAACATACCTCCTCTACTCGACGATTACGTTGTCGGCGATGTTCTCATCTCACGTGCCGGAGTTAGAAGAAGCTTCCGTTTATTTAGCGGAACACGGGAACTTTAGCGTTTGGATCCAGAAGTGCTCAGATCTGCCCTACGAATACCGGGACTCCCTCTGTACGCGAGCGTACTCAGCACTCAGCAAATCCCTTGAAACCGATGTTTCTCCCTATCCCTCCCTCACCATCAAATTCTATTCACTCCGTTGTTTATTGCCTACTTCTTCAAGCGTAATCAAACCGGATACTTTTTGGGACCAAGCAAGAAAGTTTTCTATGGTGTGCATGAAAGCTGCACGGGACAACGAGACGGAAGCGGTTAAGAGGATTCTGTCTGAATCCTCACGGCTGATCACCGAAGTGCAGGGGAGGGCGGAAAGAAACGGCTTCCTGACGGGGAGTTCTTTCCTCAAATTCTGCGACTACCTTTCCAAGATAGCTTCTCAGGTATTTGCGTTGATCCCGACCCATGTCCTGCGTCACTGAGTTTGTAGACAGGGAACGCAACCGCGCTCGAAGCAATCTCTGCCTTCGTATCTTCGTCTCATGCACATGTTGGCCCAACACTTCCAGAGCCCTCTAGGGCGACGGGCCAAAGTACCGCCGATGCCACTCAACTCTCTACAGACCTTGCACACCAAATCGTGCTGTTGGAGAAACAACTCGGCGACGGTCAACCAAATATATTTGGTACGTTCCCTGCCTTACAACCAGCCCGAAGTTCTCACTCCGGTCCAGACATTGCGACCGCACAAGCGATTCTAAGGCGATCCACCCCCTGGCTCGTCTCTGCAGTGCAGAAGGTGGACGATGAGACGAAACAGGTCGGTATCAAGGTCGTGCAAGCGGTGGAAAAGTTTCGACGCGTTGTCATCCGAGTGAAAGGTCTAGATTCAAACGACGACATCACAAGCACGGTTGCACAGTTACTACACGACGTGGCTGCGTGTTTCGATTCTGCCTTCCAGCAGGTAGGGCCTCACCTGTCCCTCTGTTCCGAGGTCTGACTGGAGTTTACAGTCTGGGGATGAAGAATTCCGCTCTGCAGCCCTTGACACGCTTTTGGTGTTATCAAAAAGCCGGTTAATCGCGGATGACCCAACGTCGTACACACATGCTTATGAGAATCTAGAGTGGGCACACAGAACTACTACCGCCTCACCAGTTCCTCCTCCGGACCTCAAGTCAGAGTACCTTCGGTGTATCTCTGGGGCATACCACACAATTGGGGCGACCCTGTGTCAAGCGGAGCGGTTTGGTGGAGCCGCACGCTTCCTTCAAAAATCGTGTGAGCTCGGAGCCTGCGCCGTCTCTGGGACACGCCTCCGGAACGATGGTCGTGACAAACAGCGGACCAACCTCCTCCAGAATCTGTACAGAAGATGGGAGATGCTAGGCGTGTGTTACGTCAGGATTGGGGACCGAAAGGTTCGTAACTCGAATTACCCCCACCAATCTCCGCTCTGACCCGGTTCAGAACGCACACCAAGCTTTCGTGAAAAGTATCCAAGTTTTTCCCTTCGAGACAGAGGAGTTCTCCGCCGCCGCCACGGACGCATTGCCACAATTACTTTTTGATGACGAGAGATACAAACCACTCGGTTGCCTCATCGATCGTGTGACGTGCATTGCCACGTACGAACTCCTGAGGTCACCAGGAGAAATATCCCTCAAGGGGCAGATGGAAGGTCTGGACCTCAAGCCACAACTTTCCCAAGCAATCGTTGGCGTCGTTCTGGAAAGGCAGCTTGACGCTCTGGGAAGGAACATCTGGAAGGACGGCGCCCGATCGTTAGCCAAACACCTGCTTGATCAGTTGTCATTGCTGTACGGAGACACGTGGCCGATAAGGAAGATTAGGGTTCTCGTACGGCGCCTAGAGTTTTCATATTTTTCCGTCGTGACTGATCCAGGATGGGACGCAACTGAAACCCTGGTGGAAGCGGATAGGCTGTCCAAACTTAAGGTTTTCCGCGTTTCCTCCACTTCTGGCGGCCTTACTCAAGATGTGTATATTATAGGACCTCGGTGGTGATTCTGGGCTATCCCAGTTCGTGAACCAATACCTTGTAGCGGGGAATCTTTGGGCAGCCCTCCACATCCATCGCAATCACGACGGCCAACCGGGTGAAACAATTCAACAATACACAGATCACGCGTACAGAATCCTGAAGGCTTTGCTTGCCGTCCCACCGGCTGAACCCACTGAGTCACTCCCTTCCAAACCGGTTGCCACCAAGACCACGCGTACCGTGACCTCAAAGGCTCGTACTGCCCCGAGATCGCGTAAACCACCAGCCACTCCAAAGGCCAGGAAAGGTCGGTCACCGTCGGGAATGTTTAGCACGTTTTTACTGATATTAAAACACCCCCAGTGACAAAGCATGTCACGGAAGCTCCAAAGTCAACGCGGCTGTCGCTCGAAGCGTCGACCAAGTCTGCCATTCCTTATGACCGCCAGCACCAACTGATTGACGTCCTTTGTTCGTATGTATTTTCGGATCCCAATGGCTGAAACTTACCTTGATTGGAAGATATGGCGAGCCGCCTGCTGGGGTTACTCGGGCACGTCATTTCCAAGGTCCAGCTCCTGACTGTAACACGGAAGTTGATGGAGCGGGCGGGCGAGTTGGATGAAGGTGATCCATCGTATCCGCACTTTTCGCTTCTTCTGACTAACCGAATTAGTTTACATATGGGTCTGCGTCGACCTCGCACACGAATATGTCAAACTCGGGCGGCTGGAGAAAGCGAGTTCGGTGTACAATTCCACACTCCCGGTGGTGCAAAACGCTAGCATCCCCATATCCGAAGAAGCTAGGGTATTTTTCTACCTCCGGTTTGCCGAATCGCTCGCCATGGCAGGAAGCATTCTTCAAGGGTAAGAATTGGAGCTTTCCTGATGGCCACCCCGATGTTCAATGCATGACTCATTCAGGTCGACGATTTACTGTGAAGCTCGCAAACTGTCGGAGGCCATATTATCGGAAGATAAGACCTTACCTCTCTCTCAGCGAGTTCGCCATCGACTCGGGAAGTTGGAGAGGGCAGCCATGGCTGCGAACGCGTTTGCGATGATACAATACTATAATGCAAGGATGTCTCCACTCTCAGACTTTTCGGTCCTGACCTTAAATGCAGGACGAGCCGGATGTGTCATTGGCTACCCTTCTTCAAGCACTGCGCTTGTACAACCGAGCAATTGAGACTGCGACCCGCCTCTATCCGCGGCAGTCACCCAAATCAGATCACGATGACGACAACCCGTTCGGAGAGCCCTCTACAAACAACCAAACAGTTACGAAACCAAAGCCTTCGTACTCACGACGGAACGCTATGGAGGGTCTCGAATGGAGGATCTGCGATGAACTCCTCAGTACGCTGTTCGCTCTCGCCCAGGCGTACTTCGCACGTGGCTCCACCCGGGAAGCAGAGTACTTTGCACAGCAGGCTCAAGATCTCGCGGACGCGATCAACGCACCAACGATGGTTAGCCGTGCACTCGCCAGGAAGGGTGAGATATACCTACACACAGACCGCCTGGAGGAGGGGAGGGAGTGTCTTATGCAAGCGATGGAATCAGTGGACAACAGAGCTCTCGCGGGCGTTGCTGATCTCCAGCGTCTACGCGCTGATTACGATATGCGAAATTCCAATCCTGAAGCCGCGCAGGAACTGTACGAGCAGAGTATCGGGATGCTCAACGAACTACAAACGCTCTTCGCAGCGATGGATGGGTCGCCTACAAGGTCGGCTGTCGGACCTCGTCCTGATAGTCCCTCTCTTACGCAGAATACTGATAGCCAACGGAAGTCAGACGTCGCTACGCGCAGGATTTCGAAGGCTATCGAAGGTGGAGATGCCGTTCTTCCGTTCCTTTTAGCGTCGGTCCTGAGGCAACAAAGTAGGTTTTATTTCCATTCGGCATCACTATACACGCTAACATCCCTGGGTAGTATTGTTGTCGAAGGACGAAGGGTCGCCAGAAGAGTCCAAGGCATTGCTGAGCAAGTACATGGCTCTCCAGTCTTCGGCTGATCCCCAGGTCGCCGAGAACGGTCTGCTTGCCAAGCTCACCCTCAGTGACGCATACTCCCGATTCACGGCGGATATGTTCCTTTCCTCGCTTGCAGAGTCTGGTACGGCGTTCTCTCAAAGTCCAAAACTGCCCGCCTCTTACTCACTTACCAAAAAGTACTTTCGCTACCTTTGGGGATGGTCGGGGAAACCCATCCTTCGCTAAGTCCAAGTGTACTGGAGATCCTTGGACTCCTCCAGAACGCGGAAAAACTGTTCTGGTCTGACTTGGCGTTAATCGCGAGACGCGGACACGTTTTCCAGGTCCGAGAAGCGGCCCTGTCGCTTGCCCTCATAAGAACATTCCAAGGGTCGCTGGGGAAAGGTGGTGTTGATGGCCCAGTGATAGCTTCCCGCCTGCTCGGTATGTTCTGAATCTAGTACATCTATTGGGGGCGCTCACCGGGATCCAGATGCTTCTTCCGCTGTCACACTGGGGAGGGAGATGTCAGAAGCGATACGATCGAAGTTCCCGGACACTTCCCACGACGATCTGCTGTGGCCGAACCTGAGCCCGAATGGCTCCGCCTTACCCCCGCCAATCCCTGCGAAACGTCAGGACGACAAAGACGAGCCAGATTTCGATGGGGAATACAGGGAATACTGGAAGACGGTAAACGACCGCCATTTCACTGCCAAATTCGACCCAGAGATCCTTTCTCAGAACGTGGCAGAACGTCTCCCACGCAACTGGACCGTTGTCAGCATCAGTGTCTCGGAGGATCGCAGAACCATCTTCGCGTCGAGACAACGCTCGAACCGCCAACCGCTGCTGTTTAGCATACCACTTGAGGGGCGAAGGGAGGGAGAGGAGGAAGTCACCACGTTCCAAGGTGCATTGGATGAGTTCGCGGAAATCATCCGGCTCAGTGACGAGACAACGAGGTCTGCCGAGCACGTCACAAAGACCGACCGTCAGCAGCGGTGCAACTGGTGGGCTGAACGAACCAAGTTGGACACCCGGCTTCGTGAACTGCTGGAGAATATCGAATTCTGCTGGTTCGGTGCGTTCAAGGTACGTTCTGAAGCATTCCGACCTGTCGGACCTGTATCTCACGTGTTATCAGACCATCCTCTCCCCAGCAGCCGATGTCCCGGCGGAGGTCATATCGAATTTCCGAGCGCGCCTAGAAGGAGTGTTCCATCGCGCGTTGGTCTCGATGGATAAGAAGCAACTAAACGCCGTCCAACTCGATGACTCACTGCTCGAGTGCTTCATTTCCCTCTCTCCAAAATGCCGATCAGAGGAGTTGGAGGATCTCATCTACTTCGTCCTGGATCTGTACCAGTTTAACGGAGTTGCCATCGCGATCGCAGAGGTGGATGTTGACCAAGTGGCCATCGACCTTCGAACAGCGCTGGAGGAGCTGGCAGCATCTTCCCAGGGTTTAATTAAGCCGATACCGGACAACCACCTGTTCCTGATCCTGGATAAGAACATCCAGGGGTTGCCTTGGGAATCCATGCCTGTCCTACGGGGGGAAAGCGTTAGCAGGATTCCAGACATGAGATTCTTGTTGGATCGGCTCAGTCTGGCAGATTTTCAACGGGGTGGCAAACCTCAGGGACCGGGCGTCAACCGGGCTCGAGTTGATCCCCGCAAGACATTCTTTGTGCTGAATCCCGGTGGTGATCTGACAGGTACTGAAGGCAGGTTCAACAGTTGGTTGAAGGAGATGAAGAGAGTGGGTTGGAATGGGTTGACTTCACAAGCGCCGAGCGAGCAACAATTCCTTAACGCCCTCCAAACACAGGATCTCGTCTTGTGAGCCGTTTTTCATCTCCCCATCCGGTGAGATAAAGCTGATCACCACGAATCAGGTATTTTGGGCACGGTGGTGGCGAACAGTACATTCGCTCACACAAGATCAGGCATCTACCTCGCTGTGCTGCAACTATGCTCTGGGGGTGTTCCTCTGGCGCCATGAAGGAGATGGGAGACTTTGACCGCATCGGAACGCCCTACAACTACATGGTGGCTGGATGGTAAGTGTGTGTCTGCATCCGACCCTTACGAAGATATCTGATGGATGGTGTAGTCCCACGCTGATTGCCAATATTTGGGATGTAACGGACCGGGACATCGACAAGTTCGCACAGTCGGTGTTCGACAAGATGCGGATGACGAAAGAAGAAGTCGATCGTTGGAATGATGAGAGTGATGGAGTCTCAGTGGTGACCGCAGTTGCCCAGGCAAGGGATTCGTGCAAACTGAAATTTCTCACGGGCGCGGCGCCGGTGGTATACGGCATCCCGTTCTACCTGTAGGCCGTTTGTGTAGAGGGTGGTTGTAGAGCGCGTCATACGAGCGGTTTTCCTAGTCTGGTAGCTGTGCCTCAAGTTTAGGGAGGGCGACGTGGCATCCGTTGATCTGCCGCATTAGCATCCTCAATGTTCAGTGCCTGGGGAACTGAATGCGAGAAACTCATGGCGAACAATCCTGTGCCGCTCGGTGATTTCGGTTTCGGGGTTGGCACGAACCAACGTAAGTACACTGATTTAGTCGTGGAGTATTTGCTCGTGGCAGCCGTCGAGCTAAGCTCTGCGAGATCAATTGCGCGTAAACATCGGATGGGCCGCGACAGATCCTGGGGATGGCCCAATCTGCACACAAGCTGGCTCGCGATTCTAGCTCCTGGTGGTATTTGAGATCCCTTTATTCTTTGGTGGCGTATTACACGTACAGAATCTTACCTCCGACTTTCATCCACATCGGGGCTTGCATTGTGCGGGAATCAATGTGCTGCCTATACTTGGAAAAACAGCCCTTCAAGTTGCCGCTCGTGGATGAAAGGGAATTCGACATACTTAGCCTGCGACGTGTCTGTCTTCCATCGGCAATATGTTCATCAGGGGCTACCGGGACAGCACTAGTGTGAGGGTTACACGTCCCACTACTTCGGATGCTTCGCGCGGGAGGAGCGGGACGTAGCCGGGGCTCGCTTGTGTCCAAAGTGCACTATAGCCAAACCTGGGCCCATGAGCTGCTTCCGTCCGAGCGTTGAACGTTGATCGGATCGTCTAGCCCATCGACGAGAAGCCCCTATGGTTATGAAAAAAAACCCACGCGTTGAATTTGGAGAAGGATCAGGTGGCTGAGAAGGTTACTCCTGTTGCTGGACGACAGAGCCGGTGTACTCAACGTTACTGAATGATGAGAGGGGGCCAACAAATAGGCGGTGCGTGTATGTCTCGTATACAGGTGGAACCCGTTACCAAAGCTAGTGAGGATAAATGAAGAACTACGACGGACATAAGTTATCGTGGTTATCGTAAATCAGCTTCGGGTGACGAGAGGAGAAGGACAAGGTACGACCGCATCCGAGTTGTTGCTTGTTCGGGAGAGTGAGTGGCGGGGGAGGGCGGGAAGGGTAGAATTTCCTAATTTGGAACAAGAGATGATCGAAAAAGGCAAACGGGAATGTATGAGGGGAACTGGGGTGGCTTCGGGGTGAGAACGAACGGTGGTCACAGCTCAGAGGGTCCTTGTTCCAGAAGGAGATACGATCTGTCGACGGCGGACTGCTTTCGCCTGCCAGCCGTCCACAAATTCACTTGATATGGCAACCAGCCAGGTGGACTGCTGGCTTCCTAAAGCCTGCTATGGCACATTTCTACATCCACCGCTTCATGGCGCCCAGCGAGAAACGCTCTAGAGTCTTTTTTCCACCATCAGTTTTCGTGATATTTCTGCGCAGATAGCCTAACGGCACTCGTCCCCAATTCAAAACCTGCCCCGACTACAAATATCTCGACACGTCCCCTTTGTCCTCCCCGGTCCTTTCATTCTCTCCACACACGGTCTCTGGATATAATCTCATCTCGTTCCCGTTTCACTCTCCATCGCACCGCCCGACTCCCGAAGCCATGGATATGGATCTCAGCCTCATCCTCGGCCCCATCGTCTTGGCCGTAGTCTTCAACGTATGTTCCGCCCGCCCGTTTCATCTCCCACCTTTGCTTCACATCTTATCGATAGGGTGCCGTGTACGGAACGTGCATTATCCAGTGGTACAACTACTATACCTCCGGGTATAGGGACCCATGGTATACCCGGTAAGCGCAGCATCCCCGATTCCGAGTAGGACACTCGCTCACAACATTCCTCAGGCTCCTGGTCGCTTGGGTCTTTTTCCTGGATACCTTCCATACGGCCTCAGCAACGTACATGTTATGGGAATTTGTGGTACCGAACTTCGGAAAGCCCCAGATCTTTGTTCACCTGCCTTGGTGAGTCTGCTGTACCCTCATCGAGTTAGCCCTGGTTCGATTGAGTCTACTCGCCAGGCCATACCCAACAACTCCCATTTTCAGTACGTAACTTCACCTTAACACCCTTCATTTGCAAATTCTAATTCATGTGACAGTCGTAAGCGATCGAGCTTGGACCTGGTCACGCCCCCACTGACGTTTTCCCTCACCTCTTCGTTTTCCAGTGCCTGTAAGTGGCAGATCACCCTCCTTTCTCCGTATTCGCCTCACGAATAAATTGTCCGCAGTGCATCTGTACCAGTTCAAATATTCCTGGCATACCGAATCAAGGGTTTATCACACTCTTGGCTTCTGTTCATCGTCATTGCAACCTTCTCACTGGCGCAGGGCGCCTGTGGCATCGCCGGAGGTGTTCTTGCTACGATCGACCCAGAGTGAGTGATATTTGTCCCTATCGGACTACCACCTATACTTAACCGCCCCTCCAGTCCAGCACATTTCTCCGCCCTCCTCCCGCTTGCAAACTCCTGGATCTCGATTGCCGTCTTCGTCGATGTTTCAATCACGTACGTGGGCATACTTATATCCTAGAGCACCCATATTTACGTCCCTTCAGAGCGTCGCTCTTCTACTTCCTCCGCCGAAGTAAGACTGGTTTCAAGAGTGGGTCTTTTCCCGTTATTCACCGGACAACCGTTTAACCGTCCACTATCTCAGGGACCGACAACATCATCGAACGGCTAATCCGAACCGCAATCGAGACCTCCTCCATCGGTGCAATCTTCTGCGTATGTGATTCTCACTGTTCCATATAATCACCGATCCACAACTTGCCCAAATAGATAATCGATGTCATCGTTTTCACCACCCGCATCGATACCAACCTTCACTTCTTCTTCGCCCTGCCACAAGGCCGCATCTACACGTGAGTATCCAGCGCGGTTGTGTACCACCTTCCCAACTGACCCCGCCTTTTCTTTCGGCACTCAGTAACACTCTTATGATGGTACGCCAACTCTCGAGATGATGGCCTGGAAGAGGTTGCTAACCCGACACCCTTCACCTAGACCCTTAACTCGCGGGCCACCCTACGCGAAGAGATGAACTCAACAAACGTGAACAGTTTCAATGTGAGCGTAAGTTCCTCCCACTGACATCACGCGGTCCGACTAATCACAATTACGCGGATACAGGGCAGCGGCTCGGGAGGTTTCAGGCGAAAGACAGAAGTCAGCGTTGGTATTTCCCAGTCCATCCAGATGGATAAGATCCAATCCGTCCACGGCAACGACCAAGACTCTTATGAAGAGCGAAAAGTCATGGCCGTTGCGTAATGTAACGAAGGACCTTTCTCGGCTCGTCATATGCGTCTATGTCATGTTCAGTTTGTTGTCTCGTGCTTTCGTTGTATCCATAGTGTTTCCGGTGTAAAAAGCCCAGGTTAGACCACCTGACGTCCATGCACCCGGATTGGGTGTTAGTTGTCGCTGTCCGCATAGTCTCTTGTTAAAACGTACTCCTTGTCGTTCTTCTCACACATTTTTTTGTTCGTTCACGTTTTGTAGAACCCCCCGGGCCATCTTGAATCCGACCCATTACGACCTTGACGCTCGAGACCGCCAGATCTCCATTCATCTGAAAGAAGAGAAGACTACACAAATTCAGCGTTAGGTGTGCATGTTGAGGCTGATAAGTAACTTACTGAGAGCGCTTTCCGCCACGATAGAACTCGGAGCCGGCGATTACCGAGTCCCTCGGTTGTACTCAACACCGCAACGGACGTTCAACTGGTCAACCTCTCGACCACCTCACGTGTGGTGGCGGGCCGGCCCCTCCAGATATAGGCCTAACAGCCTTATTTTTCCCAAGTCATAGGTTCCCCATTATGGCTGGCAGTATTGTTGTCCACTGCCCCTTTGACTCAGGTGGTAGGCCTTGCGGGTGGCGGCCCGTATCCCAAGCTTCCCTGTTGTGTCGGTTGTCGTCCAACCGACATCCGCTAGGACGTTCCACGCCGCAGGTGCGGGTATTTAATACGGAGGTACCATTCCGCATTCTGGCCACCACGTTGCTCCTTCACTCTTGCCCCACCTATCATGTCATACTACCAGGTCATTCCTAGCGCCTGCTATCTTCACGGCACTCCAAATTGCCCCCAACCAAGCTGTGCGGTCAGCCAAGTTCTTATTCACCCAGCTTCTCCGACTTTCACAACCGCCACCCACCATTCTCCCTTCATCACCATTTCGCCTCTCCCTGGAGTCACTCCGCTCCCCGCCTCGCTCGGAGTTGTCGGATTCCAGAATACGCACAACTACGGCTCTCCCGGCCCGATTTCAGCTTTGGTTCTCACCAACCCATCCGTTAACCCTCTCGTGGCGCTCTGTTCAAACTTTTATCAAGGCAAGGTCCATTGTGACATATCGGAGTCTCCAATAAACGTCTGCGTCTCCAAAGTATGGGGAAGGGGTGCTCCCATCACCGAAGAACAAAAGCGTTCTCTGGTCGTCGAAGGCGCGCTGCACAGGCGTTTCCGCGTCAAGTTTGACCACCCCGGCCTGACGCGCACTTGGCTCGACTTCCAGGGGATCCTGACCGTCCGAGATTTGCTCACGGAAATTCATTGGCATTTCCACGAGCGGATCGGCCACGGGGAGAGACACCACCTCAAGAAGGATATGAACCTTTGGAAAGTGGCGAGCGATACCCAAGTGAAGAGGTGTCAAGATGCACTCGAATCCGATGCGGAGTGGAAGCAGGGGATGAAGAGGGTCGATATCCTGGGAAAGGAATGCAAGTTTCACGGGGTTTACTTGGATTCCTCGTTTATCGGTGACCACCTTACGCTTCATGCGGTGTTTGGGAAGTGATCCGTAGCATGCCTTTACTTCTCTCTTCCCCTTCCTCACCATTTTTTCGGACAATTGTATTGTAGCAATTAGCCAGCACCATCCATCTTGTACGATACTCATTGAACTTGCGATCATATTTATTTCTTCCTTACGATACGCATACGCGGGGCGTTTGGCCAATGTTATTAGTGTTCAATCATGGACAACGAAAGCCAAAGGAACTCCGGATGAGGGTGAGACCCATACGCGTTCGAAATACAGTACGAGCCGTTATTGTAAAACGGTTGGTTTAACTCAAGCGACGACAGTGTCCAAGTTCTCCACCGCGGACTCATACTTCTGGAACCCGGACGCGGCGTCCTGCCTGATGCGAAGGGCCCTCACCTTGAAGACCTTCCTCCCGCCGTATTCGCTGGCTCGCAGAACCTTGATCGCGGCGGACATGTGTTCAGGGGGTGGGCCGCTCCCCACGGGGATATCGACTTGAAGTTCGATGGTCGCTAACCTCTTGAAGATTATAAGCTTTGAGATGTCCAGTGGGTACCCATGTTTATCCTAGAGGTGTGAGGTTAGTTCATCTAGGATAGACGCAGAATCGGGCAGGACCAGCGTACGGGGATAAAGGAGAGCTCTCGCAAGTTGGGGTGCTTCTTTGCTAGCCCTGGTAGATCGATGATCAGTGAGACGGAAATTGGTCACGAATCCAGACCAACGTTTGATCATCGCTGGAGAAGGGATCACGCCCGATATCCTCTCCACTTTGGGACAACTAGCCGTAATGGTGCCAAGTATTTGGCTGCCATCTCCAACATTACAAGTGACATCCTCGACGTTTGGACATGAGCGTAGAATGTGATGAGCGATTGTGGGTAAAACGATAGTTCGGATGGAGGGTATCTTTATTCCCTCGAACGCCAGTTTGAGCTTCGTCGTCATCTCGTGATGAACGTGGCACAGTTCCAGAGTGTGGAGATTCGGCAAGGACTGGAGACAGTTTACGAAGGCGGGAAGGATTGTATCCATCCGATAGCGAGAGACGGTAACAGACATCACACTGCCGATAATAACGGGTGAGATGGGGTGGGGTGAGCGGAACAGATATCCACTGACCGGACATGGGTCGCCAGAGATGGGTTCTTGAGTAAGATATGGCACTTACTCTCCAAAACGTTCCCAACGTAGATGTACCACGCAGAGAGGGTAGGGACGACACACGCTTCCACTCTTTCCCACAGCCAGGACAAGAACTTTCGGCGAAGTGTGCGGCACGTTTGGGTCATCGCCCGGAGAATATCTAACCGTTCGACGAATTCGCCCGGAAGAACGTTGAGACCCCAGACGCCTCATTGACCCGTGTGTCTGTACCGGAGATTTATCACTTGAAAGTAAGAGAGGATCTCCAAAAATGTCTCGTCTGGAAGTTTAAAGACTGTTTTCCTCGTTAGCGCGCATATACTTGTGCGCCCACCGGAAAAAGGAGCTCACTTGCGCTAGTCTGGGCGATCTCCGGGAGAGCTGCCTCCACGACTGGAGCCATCTCTGTGGTGTGAACCTTCTTGGATACGCGTCGTCGGGCCATTCTGAGGAGAAGGTGTGCAGTGTATGCGGAAGGAACAGTAAGCGTGCAGTCTGTAGGAGGATCACAGTTACATATATGTACGCCGGGGGTCATGGGCGCGAGTCATTTTGAGGCTGACCCGCCCTGTCCAACTGCACAGGTTCAACGTTCAAGATTTAGGGGTGACTCAAATCCATCATATGTAAAGCGTACCAGCCGCCAGTAATGCTGAACCAAACGTCTGGGCGAGGGGGGTGGGCGTTATGAGTGGGTAGATTTGGAGGATATCGCATAATCGAGCACGTTCCACGACCCGGCAACTCCCACCCGTTTCACCACTTGATGCATGACACATGGGTCACATCTCGAGCACCTTCCTGGGGACTGGGTCTACTGGCCCAAGGGGAAGCATTCCAGATGGTGAAGGGACCGTCCGTGTCACAGTTTGGCAAAAAAAAAAAAACGCTCTTCTTTCTACCGAGTACCGCCCCAAACAAGGACTCCAATCACGGGGTCAGTATATCTGGCACCAATATCCTGAGGCGGGCCAGTTGCGTCTGGGCGGACTCGGACGCCACCGATTCTGTTAAGTATGAGTCTTGCGCGTCGCGGTGTGATCTCCGAAACGACGCCTACACGTGACCCGTACGTATATGGGCGCCCGCACTATCACCCACTATCACCCATCGATTACCGGCGCACACAAATCGATCCACGTTTTCCTGGCGACTAACTCGAGTACACTATGTCACCGCCACACAATATGGGGTGTAAACCGTATGAAGATTCAGCGTGTTTTTTTAGCCTGCGAAAGCGACACGATAGGTAAACCACTTGCTTCCCCGCCTAGGTTGCACGGCCCGTTACGATAGACTGGTGCGCCCGAGTACCTAGACCAAACCCATTCCATGATGCGAATGACGCATATCTCACCGCTATTCTTAGATCTATCTACATCCAGGACAAACGACGGGCGGTCCTCGACTTCTTCTCCCCTGAGCTCTCAGCATGGAGGACGGCATGAGGGCCGACGACAGCAATCCTCATCCTACTGAAAACTCTGCCGTACCCCTCATCCAAATGGACCCTTTCTTCTTGACTCCGAACAGGAAAGATACCGAGTATCCAGCCTGGCTCTCCCCATCTTCATCAAAATCACTGTTCCGAGGCTTCGAGAAACCGAGCTTCTTCCGTATCGCAATCCTCACTGCTCTATGCCTTATCACATACCCGGCGTTCTATTTTCTCACATTGGTGGCGAAGGATAAATCGTTGTTCGTCGTACGAATCATCGTCTCCTTGTGGTGTTCGGGAGTCGGGTTCACTCTCGGATATATTCTTCTCAAGACCGGAGCACAACACCTTGAGGCAGCAAGTGAGTTCACGCTGGTAGGGTATCCAAACTTTCTAAGACTTTATCTCGAACAGCCTGGGCTACCGTGATCCACATGAGTTACGAAGGTGACGGAATGAAGCTCCGCGATCTCGCCGGAAGTTCGCGCAACCCGACAAGCTTTGTGCCCGCCTTTTGGGTCCTCTGGTCTCGTTTCTGGAGTCGAGAGACCGCCAGGCTTTCGCGTAAATCATATGAGTCAGTCCCCAGATCGTCCCCCGCTCTGTCCCTTCTCACGTTGCTTCAGCAAGCGACCGTGGTCCCTGTTCTTAGTATTCTTCGTCGTTATTGCCATCCTGGCCCCCCTGTTACCTTTCATATTCGGGCGCATCGTGGCGATCGAAACCTTCGTAAGCGTACGTGTTACATACCCGCCTCCTTTCTGGTATTCCCTAAATTTTGAACAGAACAAACGCAAGGTGTACCGGGAAGTTTTAATCGCTGGAGACCTATCGAAAGAGGACGTTCGTCGTGTAGAAACCCGAGGATGGTTCTTCCTCACCGGTAGAACCTCCTTTGACACTGCCGAATTCGTTTACAACAACGACACTGTATACTTTGCCCAACCGACTCGGTCCCAGTTTGCCCCTGGCGGTTCTGGGGCTGGGACTTTCAATCAACTTGGGTCGATCGGTCTGAAGGGTACCACGGACAACATTCTCGAGTCGGCGGATAGGAGCGCACCTAAAACCAACACCGGCGTGGTTCTACGGTATGCACCG
>Ga0307511_10000358_pt1 | contig 48452 bp, 48 predicted proteins | sample 13_EM_MG_FD_200266 | JGI IMG/M metagenome (GOLD analysis project Ga0307511, IMG submission 200266) | Populus trichocarpa ectomycorrhiza microbial communities from riparian zone in the Pacific Northwest, United States - 13_EM | ecosystem: Host-associated > Plants > Roots > Unclassified | place... | reverse complement strand
CCTCCACTCCGAGTGCAGGAAAGCCCCCTTCCACACTTCTAGGCGACTACGGAGGGTGTTGGTTCGGGGAGGGCGGGGGTGGGGGTGCGGCGGCGGGTGGCCAGCATGAGGAGGGAGAGGACGGCGGCGGCGCAGCTGAGCAGGCCGGCGATGTACCAGGCCAGGTCGTAGTTGCCGAGCTGGTCGCGGACGATGCCGGCGGCCACGGCGGCGAAGGCGGCGCCGACCTGGTGGGAGGCGAACACCCAGCCGAACACGATGGGCCCCGCGGCGCCGTAGTAGCGGCGGCAGAGGGCGACGGTGGGCGGCACGGTGGCGACCCAGTCCAGGCCGTAGAACACGATGAACACCAGCATGCTGGGCTGGGGGGTGCCGGCGAACAGGCTGGGCAGCGCGAACAGGGACAGCCCGCGCAGGCCGTAGTACGCGCCGAGCAGGACCCGGGAGTCGAGGCGGTCGGTCAGCCAGCCGGAGAAGATCGTGCCGGCGATGTCGAACACGCCGACCAGGGCCAGCAGGCTGGCGGCGGCGGTCTCCCCCATGCCGTGGTCCATGGCGGCCGGGATGAAGTGGGTGCCGACGAGGCCGTTGGTGGTGGCCCCGCAGATGGCGAAACCGCCGGCCAGCAGCCAGAAGTTGCGGGTGCGGGCGGCCCGGAACAGCACGTCGATGGCCCGGCGGCCGGCGCTGACCTCGATCACCGGCCGGGGCTGCGGCTTCGTGGCGCCGTAGGCGAGCAGGCCGACATCCTCGGGACGGTCCCGCAGCAGCCACGCCACCAGCGGCACCACGATCAGCGCCGCGCCGGCCACGGTCAGCGCCGCGACCCGCCAGCCGACGGAGCCGGCGATCGACGCGAGGCCCGGCAGGAAGATCAGCTGCCCGGCGGCGCTGCCGGCGGTGAGCACGCCGGTCACGATGCCCCGGTGCTTCACGAACCAGGCGCTGGTCACCGTGGCGACGAAGGCCAGCGCCATCGAGCCGGTGCCGAGGCCGACCAACACGCCCCAGCACAGGATGAGTTGCCAGCTGGCGGTCATGAACACGGTCAGCCCGCTGCCGGCCGCCACCACCAGCAGCGCCACCGACACCACCCGCCGGATGCCGAAGCGCTCCATCAGGGCCGCCGCGAACGGCGACGTGAGGCCGTACAGGGCGAGATTGACGGACACGGCCATTGTTGATCTACGCACCCTAACGTGCTACATTACGCACAGTAATCGGGGTGCTGCACAATGCCACTGGCTGATACACGGTGGACCATTACAGCCGAGCAAGAACGGCCCGACGGCCACGGCAACTATGGGCGCAAATCCCAGAACCGGGATAAAAAGAGCCAAAGCGTTCCGGTCCAGCTCCAGGAAAGCAATGAGTTTAACGAGCTCAAGAACTGGCAGCCAAACCCAAGCCTGGTCTTTTCAGATGACAACATTCCGGCATCAGAGTACTCGACAAAGGACCGCCCTGGCTTTGAGCAGATGTGCGATGCCATCCGCGAGGGCCGAATGTGGACGCTCACCGTTACAGAAGTCTCGCGCATTACTCGCGCCATGCCGGTAGCTGTCGATTTCGTAAAGCTTGCCCAGCAAGTCGGTGGCCTCATTATCTATACCACGGAGGGCAAGCAGTTCGATCTAACCACCACGACTGGCGTGCATGACTTCTACCAGGCCGTTGTAGACGCTAGCCGCGAGTCAGGAAAAACGTCAGACCGCGTAAAGCGCAACAAGGAAGATGTCGCCAAAGAAGGACGCTACCACGGCGGCCGTATTCCGTATGGGCGAATGCCGGCCATTAAGGACAAATTCGACCGGGTAACCAACACCGGTGAAGCTGGCCATGACATTGAGCCTCACCAAGCCGCAATCGTTCAGGAGACGGTTCAGCTCATCGACGAGGGTCAGCCGTTCCTCTCTATCCATCGGATGCTAACCGAACGCGGCGAAGTGCTCCCTAGCCCCGCGAACTTCCGCAGGGCAATTTCAAGCCCGCATGTTTACGGCGCAAGATCATGGCGGGGCCGCATCGTTAATACCGAAGCCTATCCGCCAATCGTTGAGCATGACCAGTGGGCGCGCGCAATGGCAAAACTTAACGTCGAAAGTCGCATGAAAGGTGCGGACAAGAAAGGGAAGCGGTCCTACGTACTGACCGGCTGGGCCTACTGCGCCTGTGGAGAGAAAATGGTTGCAAAGGGGCGCGATAACCACAAAGGCGTTCCCACCCGCGCTTATATGTGCCCCAAATGTTACACACGCCGTATCGCCGAGCCGGTCGAGCTTCTCGTTATGGATGCGGTTGTATATCGCTACAGCTCACCCCGCTTTGTAGAAGCTTTGCGCACCGCTTCCCAGAATAACGGAAAGCAACAAGACCTCAGCAAGCTTATCGGCGAGGTGCACCGTTTGCAGGCACGACTAGGCGAGCTAGAGGACGCCTGGACGAATGGCACTGAGGGGCTCGATCTAAACACCATGCTACGCATGAAAGCCAGCATGGAGAACGAGCTTAAGTCGGTAAACGTGCGCATTGACGGCTTGGCGGCTACCAGTTTGCTGGGCGCTGCGCTGAGCGGCGATATCCATAAAGCCATCGCAAAAGCTGATCTCAGTCAGTGCCGTATGTTCGTGGGTCTCATCGTGGACAAGGTGGTTATCTCACCGAGTGAACCCAATGCGCCGCGCGTCAGGTGGACGCACGAGCCTACCGGCAAAACGTTTCTATTCAATCCCAACCTTATCAAGATTGACTTCAAATACTAGCCAGCCTTGACGATAGAGGCTGCAAGTCTTGCGGCCTTGCCGAGAACAGCGGCGTCTTCGACATACTCAGGGACGCCGCTTTCTTGTGCCTGCTTCTTCACCCAAGCGTCAAACGAGAACGTGGCCGTCTTTTTCGTGTCGCTGCGTTGCGCCATACCTAGAGCCTTGCTTACTTTCAACCTACATTTTACGCTAGTCGCGCCCGCTTGATAAGAGCAAACCGCAGGCCCCAAACTGGGGCCTGCGGCTGTTTTCAGTCGCTTGCTATGCAGGAGCTAGCCGGCCGTCGCCTGACGCCAGCGAGTCACAACCATTTCCGGCACGCGCCCCTTGTCGGGCACCTCAATGCCGTTCTCCCTGGCCCATGTCCTCACCGCCGCCGGGTCGTAATCGCCGTAGGCGAGACCGCTGCCAGCGTCGGTCGTAATCCGGCGCTGAGCTTCCTTAGCCGGCACGACGCGCGAGGCAGCGATGTACTTGGCCAGCGCCTTGCCGAGCTTCTCGATGTTCTCGGCCGACAGGTCGATCTCGCGATACTCGCCGTCGTAGAGGAACAGAATTGTTTCGGCCGCCTCGCTCGTGCCGTCGAGGTCATCGAGAATGATAGTTTTCTTGGCCACAACGGCTCCTTCTAGGAGTCAACAAAAAGGGAAGTGCCAAGAATCCATTTTGAACCAATTACGCAAAGTGTCAACCTTGCTATTCACTCCTGAACAGGCAAGGCACCATCAACAACGTCACGGATAGACGGAGCATCAACAAGGAGTTTGCGATACTCATTCTTGGTGGCCATACCCTCGCAGTAATACCGCAAATGGAACGATATCTCCACCCCTTTGATCGCCTGCACAACTACTATCCCCGCGTGGATTGCTATCCCATTGGGATGAATGACCGTGTCCGTAGCGTTGTAACCAACCCTCGCTTGGCCTTTATTAAGCTTCGTAAGATCAAGGCAGTCCTCGACCGAGACGATAATAGCGTTCTCAAAGTGGGCAAACCAGCCGGCATATTTGGCGACAGTCCTCCCGGTATTAGACAAACGAAAGTGAATCTCCGCTTGCCCTGGAAGTAGCTCAGAGTCTCCCCTTGCTACATCCACATGTAGATCGGGGTTTGCATTACGGCTCATCATATCCCGAATTTGGTAATGCTCCAGCCGTAGCGCGCGACCGTCCATCCTGATCCAGTACTCCCTTTCCGCAAGCATGGCTCGATGAGGACGATATTCGCTAACAGGAATGAGGCACTTGATGTAACCGTTGCCCAGCCTATTCTTAATCACGCCAACGCGAATGCCGGGGTTTTGCGGGATAATCGTGTCGAGCAATGACGTTCGCAAGCGCTCAGCAAAGTCCTCGACGCCGTGAATCGGCTTGATGCCGGCAGCATAATCCCTGCCGTCCCGCCTCCGGGTAGAGACACCCCATATGAGCAGCCCACCGTCTGCATTTGAAAATGCCGAAAGCGCCTTGGAGAAGTTCTTCTTGTCGTTCTCGGCCAGGTCGGGGTGACGCCGGTCCGCCTTCTCCTTAAACTCCAGGTGGTTTGTCTCGCCCATCTTGGGCGTAATAAATCTCGCCTTGATGTGCGCCTCAGTCTGTAGCGCCTCATAGAGCGCCTGGAGCTCTTCGCTCATCTTGGAACCTCACTGCCGCAAATTTTGCGTTAGTATCTCACGAGCCGCCCGGAAAGTCGAACTGCGTCGCAAAATGGATCTTGTGCGACGTAACCGAAGCCAGTGCCCCACCACACAGTCTCTGACCTTACCGCATTGCGTCATCCCCGATCGGCCTCAACATTCAAGCAGCCGCTTAAATGCTCAGGTCGATGCCCGCCGGGATTGACTCCCGGCGGGCACTTGGCTGGCTACTGCGACCACGCGTGCCGCAGATTGCCATTGGTGCTGTCGTAGTAGAACAGTTGCACGTGGCCGTTGTAGGCCACCGCCGTCGGGTCGTAACCCACATTGGCGTCGTAGCGACCGGCCGGAGCACCGCCGGCACCGTCGAGATTCTCGAAGCGCCAACCCATCACCGGATCGTCGATAGCGTGGCGCAAATTGCCACCTTGCGCCTCGTAGTAGAAGACCTGAAGCGTGCCGTTCAGGACCGTCACGGCCGGCATCAGGCCGAGGTTTGAGACGTAGTGGCTGACCGAGCCCGAGCTGCCCTCCAAATCCTCGAAGTGCCAGCCGGTAGCGTCCTCCCAGGCGTGCCGAAGCGTGCCATGGGTGCTGTCGCCGTAAAACAGCTGCAAGGTGTTGTTGTAGACGATGGCCGCTGGTGTATTGCCAGTATCAGCATCCATGCCGGCGATGGAGCCGACATCACCGTCCAGGTTCTCGAAATGCCACCCCGTAGTGGGATCATTCCAGGCATGGCGCAGGTTGCCGTTCGAGATATCGCGGTAGAACAGCTGAAGCACCCCGCCGTAAACCACCGTGGTCGGGTCCACGCCCAGGTTGGCATCGAACCGAGCGATGGAGCCGGGATCGCCGTCGAGATTCTCGAAGTGCCAGGCGTTGTTGCTCCACCAGGCGTGACGGAGGTTGCCGTTCGAGGCGTCGTTGTAGAACACCTGGAGCAGGCCGTCCGGTGTGGCGATCGCGCTGGAAGTCTGGCCCACGTTGGCCGTAGAGTGGCCCGGCAACGCGCTAGTTGCTCCATCGAAATTCTCGAAGCTCCAGCTGTAGCCGTCCGGGCTAATGCCATGGCGCAGACTGCCATCCCGGAAATCGTAGTAGAACAACTGGAGTCCACCGTTGTAGAGTATCACCGTGGGATTGCCGCCGAGGTTGGCCGCGATGCGGCCGTTAGAACCGCCGGCTCCGTCCAGCACCTCGAAGTGCCAGCCCGTGGTCGGGTCGTCCCAGGCGTGCACCAGTCGGCCATGCGAAGCATCGTGATAGAAGACGTGCGGTACGCCATTCAGCACGATACTCGTAGGCTGGCGCCCAATGTCTCCATCGTTGTGGCCGATGGAGCCAGGGTCGCCGTCTAGGTTTTCAAAGTTCCAGGGGACGCTAGGCGGTGCGGACGACTGACAGCTAACAAAGCTGCACACCTTCATCCCGGCCTTGCTTACAATCTCCGCCGCCGACTGCTGAATCCACATGTCACGGTAGGCCGTAATATGGGTGCCAATGCCGATAGTCCAGAAGTTAACTGCGCAAATTCCGTCGCCGTCATCGCACCAGCTGCCGGCTCGGTTGATGAAATCGGACGGCAGATACGGGCTGCGCACGCCTAGCCTTGGAACCGAGTCACACCTTGCGTTCGCTCGAACCCACGGCCGATCCTGTCCGCAGGCAACATTAAAATGAGGGTCGCCATACTGGGCCACGAAGCCGATATGGCTGCGTGCCGCGGGCGTGAGCGCTGGGATTGGGTAACCAAAAAGCGAGCCGCCATCGGTAAGCGCAAGCGCCCAACCTATGACATCAGCCCCCTGAGAGTAACCGCCAAGGACAGCAGTTTCGGTGTTGCACCCCATGCCGACAGGGCCTAGGGTATAACGGTGGTTCAGGCTAGCAATGAGCTCATTAACCCCGGTGAATACACTGCTGTTGTAGCTGCCGTCGAAGACGCCAAGGGCGGGGGCGGCAGGATATTCAGTGGCCGGGTCGACGTGGTTGTTGCCGTCCAGGTTGCCAAGTTCGGCCCAAGCATGCGTTCCAATGCCTGCTGCGTTCAGTGAATTCTGCACGTTCTGCTGGAACCGTGTTGCCTCGACGTCGCCGATTGCCTGACCCGATCCTCGCGCCCACAATATGTAGACGCCGCCATTTTGGCAGCCAGGATCAGCATAAGCTGGCACTGCGGTCGCCAAAGCGACCGCAGTGCCAGCGAGGAGCGTAGCCATAATGACAATTGCTGCTCGCCAAGCCGTTCTTCGGTTTGCGCGCATGGCGCATCGCCCTTTCTGGGGTTTTGGGAAAAGGTCATGCCGAAAACCGCTCGCGGCACAAAGTTATTCATATCATCAAAATATTGGCCGCGCAATGCCGTTTTTCGTAAAAGGTGCTTCTGTGGGTGTGTTCTAATATATACTTGAGACAATAAAGAGGGATTATCTTGAAAGGATCAAATGATAGTATTACAAAACGTATACCGCGACCATTTTTGACAAAAGTCGTGGTCGGGATTATCGTTGTTCTAGCTTTGATTCACATCCCCTCTGTGTTGATGTACATGGCCGCCAGTAGCGCTTTGGACCACATGAACACCCGGATTGTTAAGGAGGCTGGCGGCGTCGCAATCAATAAGCCCCAAGTAGTACACGGCGGCATTTGGTGGTTTCAGAACCTCTGCATAGACACCCCCTGTCCGACGATCCAGCAGGATTTCCTTGTGCCATTAGAGCCGGGCAAGGAAGAGGGTTTTATGAGTCAGGATCTACTCGCCTCACAGGGATTCAAGCCGCTACCCTCGACTGGGTGCCACTTAGATAGCCCGGGTGCGCTTTGCCTAGAGTCTGGCTCCAAACCAGGAAGCAAGGTATTCATGACGCTCGATCCTGTAGCCAAGCAATCTGGCCTGATACCGGACCAGAGTATCTCGCCGAAGGTTTGGCGGACTTTGTCTATTCAGAGTTACCCATGAGAGCCCACAGAGTAAGGTAGCTAGCTCCTTACGAACCGGCGTTGCAGGTGAGTGAACCGACACAGAGGTCGCCAGGACTATGCACCAGGAACCTATCAACGCCTTTTCGCCACCCGTGGACGAAAGTAGAACAGCGCCGACCAGCCATGCTCGGGAAAGCCTACACAGAAGTCGCCGAGCGCATAGAGCCGGACCATTACGCCCATCCGCCAAATAACACGGTGAGCAGCAGACGAAAGCGTGCGAAGAGTTTTTACTAGACTTGCCACATGAAGGCCAATATTAGCATTTGACAAGCCTGAAGCCGCTGACAGCACTCAGCTTAGAGCACTTCGACCACAAAACCGCGAAACGCCGGCCAGACTAAGCCGCCACGGAGGCCCAAGTCGATCGGCAGAGTTAAAAATAACATCACGCTTCGACACCTCCCCATGAGTGCGGCCGTTCAGGTCGACGGCTTAAGCTACCCCACCGGGTGGCGGCTGACCAGGGTCTTCGGCTGTCAATCTCTAACCCTTCAAAGAGACGCGACCTTGATCCCCCACCCGGGTATTTTTCCCCGGCAACACGCTGTGAATCATTGTTAATCGCACCCCATTTGCGACACTCAAGCAGCCATTTACGGAACGACATGGGGCACGAAAATGGTTGACGCCCCGCTTGTGCGGGGCGTCCAAGTACCCTAACCACTTTCGTCACGGTGACGAATGACTTACTCGCCTGGCTGCCATAGGGCGCGGGTCGGCCGCACTCCCCCATTGGTGAGCATTTCGCAAAGTGCAGCCCGCACTATGCCGAGTGACACCTCAGCATCAGCGGGAAACTCGGTGGCCGTACCGAAGTAGGCGAACTCCAAACCGTCCGCCCTGGCTTGCTCGCCAAGGCTGAACCAGTCCCCATCTTCACCGGCATAACGGAGGGCGCCAAGGTCACTGCCCGGCCGCACGCCTACCACCAACTCATGATCCGGGTCGGCGTTGGTCGCCTCGTCAATGGCGTAGACCGTGGCCGCGATCGGCTCGGTGCCGGCGGCGAGCAGCTCCTTAATGAAAGCGTCAATCTCCTCCGGCGCCCGTAGCGCAGCCGGCTCATGCTCAGAGTCGTAGGTGGCTTCCAAGAAGTAGGCCACGGGCTTAGGCTCCCTTTCCGTTGTAGGTCTTCTTACCACCAGGCCAGTGCAGCGTCAGAGCCTGGCCTACTTTCAGGATTTGTGGCAGCAGGCGGTCACAGGAGTACCGGCCGCCACACGGCGTGTTGTTAATGACCAAGCTAACCTGCTTGTGAGTGGCATCCCTCAGCCTGGCGGCCAGCTTCACCTCAACGTGCTCGGTACTCAGAAGCGAGCCGCGGACCGGGCCAACGCCCAGCTTTTGCAGCACCTCGGCGGCATGACGGGAGTCGTCATCGCGGCCACTACTGACCGGGCCGCGCTCCCGACCGTCAGCGCCGACCCAGCGGCCGGCGGTCTTGCGGTTGGTGTCGGACCGCTCGGGCAGCTTCTTCATGATCTCATCGACTTGAGCATCTGTCAGGTTGCTCGTGTCTGGACGTGGTGCGGTGCGGCCTTGGTGATTGCCGGAACCGGGTGTGGCCGGCGGCGCATTGCCTGGCGCACCAAGGCCAAGGCGTTGCTGGTACTGGACAATAAGCCCGTCGACGTGCCTCAGCAGCTCGATCAAGTCCCTGGCCGTGGTGCCCGCAGCCTCCCATGTCTGGGCTACCTCTTCAGGCTCGCTGCTGGAGGTGCCGCTACTGGCTTCCCTTATGGTTTGAGCGGCCAGCCCCAGGGCGTCGGCGGCATCAGCGAGCGCACGCAAGGGCAGCAGCTCTCGAACACGGGCAAGCTGGCGACCAACCTGCTCAACCGACATGCCGCCCCCCAGTCACGCTTCGCCCATTGAAGCATGTCAGAGGGGCCACCTTGACGAAGACCGCGAGCCTCTTGTCAAGGTGGCTGTTATCCTCGCCCCACCCTCAGCACCTGGTCAATCCGCTGATTCAGCTCTCGTACTGCTGGCATGGTTCGGTGCTGGACTCCAGCCGCTCGAAGCTGCCGCAGCGCTTCGAGCACTCGGTCAGACCGGACCACCTCGGCAGCGCCAACGGCCTGATTGCCGAGCTGCACAGCCTGCATCGGGTCGTCGCGCTGCATCGTGAGATGCGCCAGGTTGGCGGTCGCGAGTGCCTTGCCGCGCGATGGCTGAGCGGGAAAACGATCAATCGCTGCGCTGAGTCGTTGCTGGGCCTCGGTGTACGCACCGCCGTTGAGCGCCAGGTGAAGCAAGGCACGTCCAAGGTCGCGTTCCAGGTGGGCCGACCCATAGTAGGTAATCCACGCCGGCTCGTCGCCGGCCGTTGCGGCAAAGCGGTCCTCGGCCTGCCGGACGGCCCTCATGCAGTCTTGCTGGCGGTGACCTCCACTAAGCCCGAGCGCTCGCGCGTGACGGGTGTGCATGACCGAGCACACCATGGGCGTCAGCCGATCAGCCCGCACCAAGGCCATCTCGGCGAAGCTCAGCGCATCGTCGGCTCGGCCTTGATGCACGGCCAGGTTGGCCAGACCGGACAGCGCCTTGGCGCGCATGGCCCAGTCGCCAGCCTCAGTGGCGCAGCCCGCCGAAAAACGGAAGCACCGCTCAGCTTGGGCATGGGTGCCAGCGTCGAACGACATGCCCCCGGCGATGTCGGCCATCTCTGCCACGGCGGCAAAGAACTGTTGTCGCACAGTGTCTTTGGAGAATTGCCCCTCAAGCATCCCGGCCGAGATTGATAGCTGGGTTATCACGGCCTGCGCTGACAGCCCACTACCCACCAAGTGATCTTGGCTGGCGAACAACCGCGCCATGTGCCGCACCTGGTCAACTTCAGCCTGTCCAACTCGGCGGGGCGGCCCCGCTGTTGCGGCGCTCGCCGCGATGTCGGCCAGGGGGTCAGCGAAGGCTAGGCCGGCCACACTGCCAGCAAGCACCCGCAGGAAGGCTTTGCGCTCCACGTCGTCCCTTCCGCTTGCGTGCCAGGGATTACTCCCGATGGTTGTGTTACGACCTCGACCGCTGCGAAACCCGAGGTCGGAGTCGGCCGCTACCTCAAGGACGACGCACAGCGCCTCGCGATAGTCCCGGTTGGGCCATCGGTGCACACCGCGTTCGAGTTTGCCGATGTAGTCGGCGTCCATCGCCCCAGGCTTGCCGGTAGCACGTTCGACCTGGGCATTTGCCCGCTCGGCGAGCTGCCCCTGAGTCAACTGGGCCGCTTCTCTGGCCGCGCGTAGGAGGTAGTTCGGCGCGTCGGACACAGTGCCCTCTCCGCAGTCGGTCAATACCTCAGCGTAACGCCGGGATCGAGCCGGTGGCACCCGAGAAGTCAAACCTCCGGGCAAAGCTCCGGGTTGCCGCCTGGCCATTCACCGTCGGTTCGGCCTTGTTGATCTACGTCCCGTGCTCTGTTCCTGGTTTGCCCTGGTCAGACCAGGCTCATAAGCAGGCCCCAGCGCCAGAACGACACCAGGTCCGTTGCCCCGAACCTGGCCTCGGTGTCTACCCGCCCCTGGCGCTGGGTGCCTCTTCCACTTCACCGGAGACGGGCCGGCTCGTAGGCGCTACGCCTACCCCTGGCCCGGCCAACTTCCAGGAGCGTGCCGTGCCGCATCGCCTCAGTCTTGTCCGCCGCCTGGCCCTCCTGCGCCGGCTCTACACCGGCGAGACGGACTCGTCGCTCATGCCGGCCGTGGTGACAGCCTGCCAGCGGATGGTGGCCGACGAGCGCGCGCTTCTGCTTCAGGCGCTGGACCGCGACTACACGCAGCGGCTGCTCGGCGATGACAACGCAGTCCCCCTGCCGCCAGCCTTGCGTAGTGCCGTACTGCCGGACGCGCAGACCCGTGCACAGCAAGAGTTGGAAGCCGCGGTGCTGCTAGCGGCCAGCCGCGCCATGTCGTGCTTGCACCCGTGGCCGGGAGTAGCTCACTGGCTGACGAACCGGCCGGGCCAGCTTATTCGTATGGTGCGCCCGCAGCCGGATGGCGAGCTGGTGCTGCACCTGGGGGCGGCAGTACTTGCGCCGCTCCTGTCGGAGCTCTGGCCGCGCCTTACCGAGGAAGGCGCGGTGGTCGGCTTGCCGGGGCTGCGCGCCACCGTGCATCGTCGGCACGTTGAGCTCGTACGGCTCGGCACTAACCAGGCCGCGCGGGTCCACTTGGCCAACGTCTCGTACCGGGCGTGGTCGGCGGCGCTGGCGTTTACGGAAGCCGCCTATCCCGAGCCCAATCCCTTGCAGTGGCTAGGAAATGACCCGACGCCTCTGGTTGCCCAAGAGGCGGAGGTGTTGGCAGGCGACGAAACGCCCGCCAACCTCACGAGGCTCGCGAGTTGCCTGCTTCGCCGGCTGCGCCTGCTCGGGCAGGCTAACCAGTTGAACGTCTCTGCGCCCGAACACGACCAGTTGCGGCTGCGCTGGTGCGGCGAGCCAACAGCCGCCGCCGTGGCGACGAAGCTCGTCCACCCCATCGCGGGGCTGCCGGACGACAAGTTCTTGGTGGTGCCGGAGGACAAGGGCGTCACCATCCGGTGCTTGGACACCGACGTGTCTGTTGAGCTGCGGCCGGTCGAAGCCGGCGAGATTTCCCTTGCGCCACCGATCGTTGACGTGGTGAGCGCGTGGAGTGCTTGGGGCCAAAGGATGTGTGCGCCGAGCCAGTGGAGCGAGCAGTTCTGGGCGAAGCAGCGCGAGGCAGATACGCCGCCCGCGTTGACGCCGCTGGGCTTGGCCAGCGACAGCAGCGCACTCCGTCGGCCGGCTCCGGCCGATCACGTCGAGTGAGCCGGCCAAATGGACGCCACGAGTTGGTTGTTGGCGGGGTCGGTCGCCGTGGCGATGGGGCTAGTCGCTTGGCTGCTGGTCGCGAGTACTTGGCCAGCACCGCCGCCAGGACCGGCCCGCCGTCGTGGTCAAGCTGAGCAGCAAGGCGACATTGCCATGGGACGGCACGCTTTGATCGAGGATGACGACACGGTGCCGGTTGGTGGACGCCATTGCCTTGGGAGGCCGGGCGCCACAGTGTCGGTGGCCGGGCTGCTGGCCGACGCCTTGTATGAGCAGCGGACGCTGCGGGCGGCGTGGCCTATCGATGACCCTGATGCCGTACAAGAGTCTGCGACCGGCGACGAGAGCCAGAGGACACAGAAGTCGCGCTAACGTGCGCTCACCAGAGACGACGATCTCTATCAGCGACGCTGCATAGTTCCGACTCACCGAAGCCCAACTCTGACAACAAAATGAGTCGGAGCAGAAGGTCGAGGCTAAAGAACAACCGCGCCAGCTTAGCGCTATCAAGATCAGCGGTGCTGCGGGAGTGGGCAATCCTGTTGCGCGTCTCCTTAACGTCCTCAAGCCACTTGGTAGAATCGCCGCCGGTCACCACCTGCGCAGCCGCTACGCCAACGTGAGCAAGCAATCCGTCAAGCCTCCTCGCGAAGCTCGGCTGATGCGCATAGGCAAGTGCCTTTTGTACCCACTCCACATCCCCATCGTGCATGTCATCGCCACTCTTCGTAGCAGCGACTACCCGCTTCACGCGCGCCTTATCTTCAGCCGTCGCCTCATCAAGTCCGGGCATAAGCTTTCGATGTGCCGCCTCAGCTGCCGACGCCACACTAAAGAACCGGTTGGTCAGATAACCCGCATCGGGCGTGTCTCCATTAAAAAGCAGGTCGCATACAGCATCGTACTGCGCCACCACCTCGAACCAGCGAGGCATGAGCACGGTAAGGTCAACCTCGCCGAACTGAAAGGCATAGTCGATCGAACTTGGCGTAGTCGCCAACGCCGAAGGAAGCCGCGGGCCTATCACTCTAACCGGGATGCGGTTCGGCGAGGTTGCCTTAACGACAACTTCCACAGTACTAACCTCCGGCAGCTGCCCGGTAGCCAGCGCCACGAAGTACCGCAGTGGCCTCAAGAACTTCGACCACAGGTCCTCCAGGCTGAGCGGCTCGCTGGGTTCAACCCAAAACGTCTCACGATGCTCAAACGAAAAGCTCGAAAACCGGATGCTTCGTAGCAACTGCGAACCGAGGCTGACCTGGCCGCCTAGTACCGTCGCCTTTATAAGCTCAGGCTCTTCATACTTCGTCAGATACCCGCCACCCTCGTCGGGTTGGCTCTGTATCGTACGGCGCCCGACCCAGCGAGTAAGCGCATCGAAGTGCAAGTACATGCCGAGGGTTTGCAGGTCGTCTGGCACATCTGCCCTTGCACCAAGAAGCACCCGCTCAAAAATGAAGACTGCCCGATTGTTCTGGTACTCAGCAAGGTAGCCATCCAGCAAGGTGACTCCCCTGCCGACTGGAGTATTGGTTACAATCGGCAAAGGGTCGTAGAGGTGCTGCTGTACGTGTGTCGTAGGCGGCTCAGCAGCAGACGGCCCGTACACGGTGAGCTCGATACTCTCGCCCAGAGTCAACGTGCCCGGTACAGGGTTGTCACCGAGATTCGGCACCACCCACAGGCCGCTGATCGGCTGCTGCTGCTCGCTCATGGCGGGCCTCCACTCGTCCGAGCGGCATGCGGCGCTACCGCGTGGAAAGGACTATCGAAGCCGCAAGCCCAGTCGTTACACGGTAGGCAACCTGCGAAGCGCGGCACAGCCTCGTGAGGGCGACCGGAGTGCATTGCCATTGCCCGCGCTCAAGCAGGCCGGCGACGAAGCGCTGGGCCTGCGCAAGTCGGACACTTCCCTCTTTGGCGGGTCCGCGCAGCCACCAGCTCGCCGGCAAGACTCAGGTAGACGGTATCAGCCAGCGCCATACCGGTGCGCGGATCGAGCCTGAGCCTATCGGCTACATAAGCTTTAGCAAGTCGTAACAGGAGTTCAGATTGAACAGTATCGGGCATTTCTTTGTTTCCCTCGTTATACTCTAATGATACCACGATATCGCGATATCTGGACATCGGGATTGCAAGCTTGCGCGCTAGCGATCGCGCTTGCAACCGGGCAAGCTTGCAAGCGCGCCTGATATTGCGATATCAAGCTATCAAAGCTATGATGAATAAGACGTAGATAATAATTGGAACCCGTCGATCATGGCCAAGAAAATTGCCATTTCTGTTAAAAAGGGAGGGGTAGGGAAGACCACTACCGCCAAGAATCTGGCGGCCGCCCTGGCGCTCAAGGGCCACCGCGTCCTTCTCGTCGATTTGGACGAGCAAGCAAACGCCACCAGAGGTCTTGGAGCCGACCCGCTCACGCTAGACGCTACCTTGAACGATCTATTTGCCGATCCGGACCTAGACCCAAGCTCGGTTATCTTGCAGACGGGCGTCGAGGGACTGCACCTCATGCCAGGCCATCCGAACCTCGCCAAGACTGAGACTGGCATGGCATTCCAGCGCGCCAACCCCTCCATGCCTGACCCCATCGGCTCACTGCGAGCTATCCTTGCGCCGCTCGACCAGGCGTATGACTTCATGGTGTTCGACACGCCGCCGTCCATCGGCTACATGACAATCAACGCCCTGGCCGCAGCCGACGAACTGCTGATTCCCGCAGCCGCCTCGGCCTATAGTGAAGATGGGGTAAAGCACACCCTGGATGAGTACAACCGGGCGGTACAAGCCTACAACCCGAACTTAAAGCTTCGCGGCATCCTTATAACGCGAGTCAAGCGCACCAATGCAGCTACGGCGGTGCTCGACGGCATCAATAAGTCGCACGTCGACGCCATGTTACCAGTGGCCATCTTTGAGTCCACTGCGGTCGACGAAGCCGAACAGCTGAAGCAGCCCGTCGTGGTGTACGCCCCTGACAACCCGGCGGCCATGGGCTACCTGAACGTAGCCAACTTGTTAGTGGAGGCGAGCCGATGAGCAGCAAGTTCAAACAGGCTCGCGCGGCAGCCACCTCGACACCTCCAACTACTCCCGTTAGGGTAGCGGTTCCGCAGATTGACCCCGGAGAGCCAAAGGCAGAGGCCCTCGCTCAGGCACTGCCAACAGTTCCGAAGACCGAGCCGACTCCGGCAGCTACCAGCGCATCAAGCGAGCAAATTCCAGCCTCAACCGCGAATGGCCCCGATCTAATCGACCCGCGCCGCCTGTCCGTGGACAAGAGCGTCCAACTGATGAGTCCAGGAATCCGGATGTACCCAATGCGCCACGAGCAAATTCTTCATGAGGCTTTCGTGACTCGGCAGAAGCCATACGAAGTCCTCGACACCGCGCTGGCGGAGTATTTTGAAAGCCGATACGGCAAGCCGTAGAAGCCGCGGCCGACCTACACATGCAATCTACTGCACAACCCGTGGATTTCTGGCAGCGTATTGAGCAAACCAAGGTTCAAGCGAATCCGCTTCAAGCAGCACGCGGCGCACATCCTCTCCTAGCCTAGCTATAATGTCATCTTCGGCAGACGTACGCGTATAGAAGAATGCAGGACTGGGTTGCTTTTCGCCAGCCGAGAAGTAACCACATACAGCCGCACGGCGGTCACCGACGATTGCGTGGTGCGCATGAAAATGGCGGTGGCCAAATATTTTCACACGATCGTTGCCTAGGTCATGCAAAAGCCTGATGGAATCGGCAAGTTTCTCCTCCAGCCGCTCCGACTCTCTGCCCTGCTTCGCGGCCTGCGCATGAAAGGCAGGCGTGCGGGGGTCCATAAATATGAACGTAGTCTCTTTTTGGGAGTCAGCAAACCGCCTCACCAAACATGTCCGATGCTCCTGGATCCAGTTTGGCGAGTAGTTCATCATCACAGCCAACGTCTTCGATTCGGTCAGCAAGCTCTCAAGCGACTCGCGAAAACCCGGCTGGGTATCGTCAAGAAACGCACACTCCAGACCCATTCGTTCGTTGCTCGTAGAGCCGATTGAAAACCGGCGCGCAGCCTGCGCTTCAAAAACAGCGTTCGCCCCTATGGTACGAATCTCTGCCAGAAGCTTGTCGTGCCGCTCCAGCGACACATGAGCAAGCTCGCGCCGATTAATGAGAGCATCAAACACCAACGGTATGAGGGCCGAAAGTACCCCGAGCCCGATAGTAATGCAGATGAGCTGCGCAAGGCCGTTCAGCAATAGTCCAACAGTTGCCGTCGATGCCGCCGCCACGAACGTAATTGATGTAAAGAATATAAAGCTTACCGCCTCACTTCTAGTCGGAAAGAAATGAAACGGAGGCTTGGCGGGCGGCGTTGACATCTGCGCTCCAATATGTGACGGTTTAGGCTCACGATGGGGCTACAGCGAACACTCACCACAAAGGGTAGGCTTTCTATTATAGTCCCACCATGCGCAAAGGCAAGTTTTTCCGATCCATACCCTAATATCTGCCTACAAGTCCAGACTAAGGTATCCACCTCCAACCATCCCCGAGCAGGCTCTTTACGCTCCTTCGCAAGAAGGATGTCGAACGTTACGCCCGTGTCCGATTTGATATGGAAGTACACACGAACGGGCGACGGCGCCCTGAAGCTGTGTTTCCGATTGTCGAGCCGGACAAACGTCTTGAACGTTGTAAACATTACCATTATGATGTTCACAAGCTAGCCTCTGGTCTGTAGTTATTCCATTTGCTAGCTTCCAACTCGGCGGCTTTCGTGTCTTGTGGATAGACCTTCACCAAAAGGGGGTTGACGACCATAAGCAGTGTGTTAAACTTGATCTATAACTACAGATCAGTTGCTTCACAGCCCCGAGCCACCGGGGCTTTTCGTTTACCCCAAGGGCGGCCCTCGGGCCTGACGCGCCGGCCAACATCGATACCCTGGCTTCGTCACTGCCACCAAGAACATAGCGCGTGGGCGCAAAACGACAAGGATAATCTTCGGGTAAACGTCACTGCTTGCAAACGGACCCCCGCAGTCAAATGGAACACCCCAGACGAGTGCGTTCCGGCCACAAGCCCCCTTGTAAGTGAAGAACCGCGGTAACGCCGGACCTGGGCGCGGAAGTAGCTTACAAGTTTCCCCCACGAGCGCTATCGACAGTAGATCGCACCTCAGCGTTGTGAGGCAGGTAGGGCAGGGAAGTACTGGCTGGACTGGCCCCCGGTATGGCCTCCGGCCGGCGCACCAGCTCAGCTACCGCGCTTCGCTTGGTTCCCCTCGACTAGCAAGCTAGTCGTCGGGGCCACATACGTTGCGGTAGACCGTTGGCTTCGCCAGGTTGAATAAACCTTTTGTTCAGCGCAGGCGATTGCGCGAGATCAGGGCAGTACGCCAAGCGTGGCGCCCTCGCAAGAAGGGCTTGTAAGGAGAAAAGTGGGTCATGCAATGAAACGCTTGGTTTGTCAACCCAGGGCTACCCTTACAAGTCGAACCTCTTATGGTCGCACCACAGCAGGTGGCGTGTTAAAATCTAACCAATACGTAACAGCAGGTTTCAACATGCCAGCACGAGATTGGCGAGAGCTTTTCCAGCAGTACAAAGGGCAGTGGGTTGCACTAGCCGATGATCGCAAGACGGCAGTTGCACACGGAAAGTCACGCCGCGAAGTAGAGCAGCGGGCGACAGAGCTCGGTTATCCAGACTTGCTGATGGTACATCTTCCAGACAAGCTGACGGCTTTCGCCAGCTAGAGTATGACGGTTGATTAAGCTCTACTGCTACGTCGACGAAACCGGCCAGGACACCAACGGGAAGCTATTCATCGTGGTGGCCGTCGTTGTGGCAGCTGAGCGCGATCAGCTTAACGATTACTTAGAGCGTGCGGAAAAATCAAGTGGCATTGGTAGAAAGAAGTGGGTAAGAGCCAAGGCCTCGGTTGCTGCGCGTGATAGCTATCTGGAAGCGACCAACACGCGCGGGCTTCAAGGCAAGGTCTTCTACAGCGTTCATGAGGCTGTTGGAACGGGCAGCTTTGAAGATCTGACAGTCCTCGCCGTGGCCAAAGCAGTAAACCTGTACCGCGAGCGCCTAGGTATCGGTGAGGACTACAAGGCTACTGTGACCATTGATGGCCTCAAACGGATGGAACAGCTCAGGGTAAGTAAGTCGCTACGCGAGCTTGGCGTACTCACAAAGAAAGTCCGCGGTGGTCGCGATGAGAGCGAACCGATTATTCGACTCGCCGACCGGATAGCTGGCTTAATTCGCGATTCTATCGAGGATGGCCGTGGGCTCGGTCGCGCCAGAAGCCAGCTGGAGAAGCAGGGCGTCATTAGCAGACTCTAGGAACAAAAAAACCACCGTACCTTGCGGCAGAGGGTGGAACGCCTAGTCCTAGAAGGACGCCACGCGCGAGACGCAGTGTTCGGCTGGAATTTTCTCCAATTTCAATTATTGACTAATTCTAGATTCAACGCAAGGGCTAACCATTGACTTGCCACTGCCTAGCTAGTCCGCTTCGCAGTCGGCAATGAGTTTGTTGAGGTGCGCATTTCTAATCATAACCTTGGTCGATCGCTTCGAGAGAAAGATGCACTCAAAGCACTCCACATCGCCATGCTTGCACGACTTGGGCGTTAGCTCTTTGGTCAGGTACTCCGAAAACTTCATCACCTTGCCCCTACTTATAATTCACAGCCACAAACGCACACAGGCTCGCCAGAGCCACGCACATGCCCAGTGCAGCCATAGCGCGGGAAAAGTGAGCATCACGACGCATCTGCCTCTTGGTGCGCGTCCGGCGGATCGTACGGGCCTGCGCCTTGCGATAGGGGACCAGGCGGATGATCTCGCCGGTGGCGACGTCTACGTACTCCATGACCGCATCCTTGCTTATGATATTACATTAGCACGTGCTAATGTAATATCCAACATCTTTTTTCATCAATGGCATGTGTTAATGTAAGAACAATGATCGACCTAGATGAACTAGCACACGCGATACGCGCCATGCAACGCCATCAGCCGCTGTACCGCGTCATTAGAGATGAGCTAAAGCGGCGTGGCAACTGGACGACTAAGCGACGCGGTCGCTCGTTCCAGAAGGGCCAGGATGACCGTCGCGAGGGTATCACTGGCAAAGACTCTCAATAGCGTCGACCAACGCGCAGACCTCGAACTGCTCTGGGAACTCTTGTTGGCGTGCCACGCCATCAATAACCGCCGCTCGTTCGGTCAGTCGACCCCTGGGCGCGAATGTGACCACATAAAGCACACGCGGGAACTCGCCGTAGCGCTTAGCGGCTGTCGTATACGCCTTAGCCTTAAGCCGTATGTCGTCCTTACTCTCGGTACCGCGGTCGATCTCGATATACCAATCAGACCGCCGGCCGCCGGCTTCAAGCCACAAGTACGCATCCGACCGTACCCGACTGCCTTTAATCTGCTCGGTTGGCGAGTATTCGAGCACCTTAAGCTTGCCGGCTCGCTCGGCCTCAGTCAGGCAGATGTAGAACTCACCGATATCGAGGGTGTGCGGCTCGATCCGACTGGCCTTGCTCCGAGCTGGGACATAGATGTAGCCGTCACTGCCGCCGAGAGCTTTGCCGACGACTCTTTCGCCGAGCCGGTCGATATACCCAGCGTCATGAAGCCGCTTGAGTACCCGCCGTGCGCCTCGACCTTCTGAGGCTAGCGACAGGTGCGGGAAGCATAGCCTTGTGAGTTGCGCGGCGGTTACTTGCCCGAGTAGCTGCACGGCTTCAATCACCGCGTGGTCATTGTCAGATAGGTTCATGCCGGTCCCCTCCCCCGATAGGGAAGAGCTGTTTTCTTCCAAAAATAACTGCGCGCCACGAAGAGTGGAGTCAACGGCGACAGGCGTTGACGGGAGGGTCCAGGGGCGGGGGCTGGGAAGGCGAACGAAGTGAGACTTAGCCGTCCTGGCCACTTGGCTCGTGACCTGCACAAACGCCCCCAGGAGGGCGCCGCCATCGGTACAGCGACCGGTACAGCTTGCGGTACTGCCTTCATCACTCGCTCCTCCGGCCGAACCTAGGCCGGTCTGGCAGGTCGGATAGCCTATGGCGCTCTTGGTGTGCCGCTTCAACGTCGCTCGCGAGCACGCCATACTTTATGCGCGAGTGCTCCTTGCCAAGTTGCCCCGCGCGGCCCGACGTTGGCGGCCGGTGAGTCCGTACCGTGACCGCCGAGGCGACGCCGTCATTAACCGCAACGGCCATAGCCGCCAGGTATTTGGGCAGCTGAGCAATGTTGTCCGCCTCAAGAGGAGGAAAGTGAGCCGCCATACGCCTAGCATCCTGTGGCGATACGTTAAAACACACCTTGGTGAGCGCATTCGCCTCGACGGCCGACAACATCGAATCTGAAAGCTGGTCGATTCGTTGGCTCGCACCGACAAGGCCAAGCTTGTACTTGCGACCCTCATCGAGGATGCCGGAATACGCCCCCGAATGTCGGACGTAGTGCTGCCACTCATCCAGCATGAGCACAATGGGCGCGCCGTCCTGACGCAAGCGCACCTCGCTCCAGATGCGCGACACTAGCGTTGAGCCAAGCAGCGCAGCGTTCGATGCGCCGAGGTCTTCACTTGGCAGGGGTGCGAGCAGAATCTTGCCCTTGCGAACGATGTCGCGAATATCGAGGCCGCCGGCCTGACCGACGATGTTCCGGAGCCGCTGATCGCGCAGGAAGGCATCCAGCTTGTTCAGCACGGCATCAATGGCGTTATCGGGTCCTTCCTCCAAGCGGCGCCAGAAGCTGTTGGCTTCGGGATGATCGGTGGTCTTCAAGACTCGCTCGCGAAAGTCCTGGTTGACCAGCAACTGCTTGACGTCGTAGATAGTTAGCCCGTTAAGGGCGGCTGTGAGCGTCGAATAATAAAGGATTTGCTCCAGCCGTGGCCCCCAAGAGTCACCGTACAAACCCTTGAAAAGATGCACGATGTTGCCGGCCGTGAGCTCCGGCTTGGGGCCTTGCAGGAGGTTGAACCCGATCGGCCGCTCATCATCGGTGGGGTCAAACCAAATGACATCATCCATCCGGTAGTCGGGCACGCTATTAAGTACCGCCTCAGCCAACCGGCCATCCGGCTCAATCAGTACGAGCCCGTTGTTGCCCTTCATGATCTCGACCGCCTGATTGAGCATGAAGGTCGATTTGCCTTGCTCAGTCCTACCGAGAATCCACTCATGCGACATCAGACGCTCGATGCTGACGGCAACCGGGCGCTCAGCGCCCGGATAGGTGGCAGTGCCGAGCGGGATACCGGCCGAGGGAATCGAGGGCGCTGGTGGCAGGTGACGAACTCGGTCCATGGCAAGCCCGTGGGCGTGGATACCGTCGATGGCAATAGCGCAGACAACGGCCAGTGTTTTACTGTTAGCGTATGAGCCCCACACGGACGGCCTGCGGGCCTTGGTCACTTCTTCAAGTGTCTTTACCGTTGGCGGAGCGTGGAATACATTGAGGGGCCTGTAGGCACGAATTACCCGATCACCGAGTTCCTCAGCACGATTTCCCCTCGTGGCCAGCCTGCCCAAAACCCGAAACGTTGGCTCGTCACCCGAGAGGTACGATGGGCGATTGACCGATGCCAGCACAAACTGGACAAGTACCGCTTCGCCGTCTTCAAGCCCCCAAAAGCTGGAAAGCAACGCCCCAATAAGCTTAGGTTGCGGCTCCTGCTCAGACTCTCTAATCCCGAGCTCGCAAGCCTTTTCCCACGACCCCGACTGGCGCGCGAGCTCCTCAAATCTGAGCTGTGGAATGACGCCGCACAAGTGCCCTCGGATACTTGCCTCTAGGGCAGGCGGGAAGGTGATGCAGTGGTAAATCTGCCCCGGCGTGCCAAGTATCTCGAACACGATCGAGGGCTCCCCGTACAAGTTGGGAAGCGGGCCGGGGTTGTTGAAGACGCCTGTCAGCGACAGGAACGCCAGCGCCGCAGTCTCAAGATTCAGATCAGGAGGCAGCAATAGCCTGTATGTAACTCGAATCCTATCCTTCAAGGCTTGCCTCCGGCGGCGGAAGATATATATGAACAGAGTGGCCATCCCCAGGATGGCCGCTTCAAGCAGTATCAGGATGGTCAGCGAGAAAAGCATCTCTCCTATGATACGGGTTTGTCCAACTCGTCCAACAGTTTTATTTTCTCGGTGTGTGCCTGCCGCATCTGCTCCAGTAGGTCCGCATGTCGGCGGCCCTGCGGGCTGGTGTGCTCGTCTGATGAGCTAGATGCGGCCCACATCAGGCCGGCCATGAGAAGCAAGAGGGCAAATACGATGATGTACGCCATCAGCCGCACTCCTCGAAGTGCGCGTCATCGTAAGCCAGTGAGCCTATTTCCTTGACCCAGCTGTACAAGACCTCTTCGAGCTCAGCGAGCTTGTCATCGTCATCTTGATGCTTCACCGCAAGCGGGTACCAGCGCTCCCAAAATTCCTGACCGAGCTCGTGGAACCGCGCGAAGCGCTGCGCCCGCAGCTTCGCCTGCGGCGTGCCGGTGTTTGTGTCCTGAAACCGCTGATTGGTCAGCCGAACGAGCAGACGCTCTTGGTCGGCTCCAGAGACGGGTTCCTCAAGATAGAAGCGCTTACGGAGCTCCTCCATGGCTTCATCGACCCGAGAGCGCCAAGACCCAAGCTCAGGGGGACGGGCCGAGCTTAAGGCGTACTCTTCGTCGGTCTGCCACCACTTCTGTTCGGCCACACTGCCTCCCTGGTAAGACGCCAGGGTACGTACAGGCAGGGGCTAACCCCAAACGGGTGAATGCGTCTCGGCCGGCTGTCTATGGCTCGCACTAGATTTCCCAGCTTGCTGTACTTCGCTCACCGGATCAGCTCGGTGACACGGGTCATGCTGCACAGAGGGTCACTTGGTGGTATACTGAGCGTGACCAAGGGTGCTATGAACCACAATGGTCACGGCGGCCGAGATGGTGCCCATCGACCAGCCGAACTCCTCGTGCAGCGGATTCATCAGCACGCCGGGGGTGGCCCGGAATCCAGCCGCGCCGACCAGCGCGACAAAGGTGACGGCGGCAACCAGCCAGGCCCGATGCAACGTGAACACGCCGGAATCCTGACAAGCCGGTGTCACTCAAACGAGTGGCCCGGAGGCCACTATGTGCAAGAATCGGGCCATGCCGATGGAGAAGGCGGGGCCCCACCGAGTCGTGGTCCTGGCCCTGGACGGCGTGGTGGCGTTCGACCTGAGCATCCCGTCCCGGGTGTTCACCTCGGCGTCGCTGGCCGCCGGCCGGCCGCTGTACGAGACGCTGACCTGCACGGTCGACGGCGGACCGGTGCGCACGACCGCCGGCTTCAGCCTGCTGCCCGACCACGGGCCGGAGATCATCGCCACCGCCGACACGCTGGTCATCCCCGGCCCGTACGAGGGGCCGCTGATGGAGAGCGCGGTGCTGGACCCGCGCGTCGCGGCGGTGTTGGCGACCGCGCCGAAGGACGTCCGGTGGGTGTCGATCTGCACGGGGGCGTTCGTGCTGGCGGCCGCCGGAATGCTGGACGGCCGCGAGGCCACCACCCATTGGTGTCACGCCGACGAGCTGGCCAAGTTGCACCCGACCGTGCGGGTGACCCCGGCCGTGCTGTTCGTCGACGACGGCCGGGTGCTGACCTCGGCCGGCGCGGCGGCCGGCATCGACCTGTGCCTGCACATCGTGCGCACCGACCACGGCGCGGAGGTCGCCAACCACGCGGCCCGGCGGGTGGTGGTGCCGGCCTGGCGGGACGGCGGCCAGCGGCAGTTCATCGAGCGGCCGGTGCCGGAGGTGACCGACGCGGGCACGTCGGCCACCCGGCAGTGGATGGTGGAACACCTGGACCAGCCGCTGGACCTGCGCCGGCTAGCCGCGCACGCCCGGATGAGCGTGCGCACCTTCACCCGGCGGTTCCGGGAGGAGACGGGCCTGAGCCCGGGCCAGTGGCTGCTGCGGGAGCGGGTCGAGCGGGCCCGGCACCTGTTGGAGTCGACCGACCTGTCGGTGGAGCGCATCGCCCGCGACGCCGGCTTCGGCACCACGGCGTCGCTGCGCCAACACCTCAACGCCGCCGTCGGCGTAGCCCCCCTCGCCTACCGCCGCAGCTTCACCTGCCGCTCCTAGCCCGCGTCCCCGCCCCCATGCGGGTTGGGGGGCTTTACCTGCATCCAACGCAGGTAAAGCCCCCCAACCCGCATTAGAAGGCCCATCGGGGGATCACTTGTAGGGGTCCTGGCCGACGGGCCTGATCACGATCTCGTTCACGTCCACAGTGGACGGCTGGTCCAGCGCGTAGAGCACGGCCCGGGCCACGTCGGCCGGCTGCAGCTTGGGGTCGTCGCGGCGGTCGGCCGGGATGGCGTCGGTGTCGACCAGGCCCGGCTGGATGATCGTGACCCGCACGCCGGTGCCGACGCATTCGGCCCGGATGGCCTGGGCCAGGCCGGTGACGGCCCACTTGGTCGCGGAGTAGAGGCTGCCGGGGCGGACGCCCCGGCCGGAGGCGGAGCCGGTGAGCACGAGGTGGCCGCCGCTGCGGACCAGCGCCGGCAGGGCGGCGCGGGCGGTGTAGGCCGGGCCGCACACGTTGGTGACGACCATGTCGCGCCACAGCCGGGGATCCTCGCCGGAGCGGCCGAGGAACGAGGTGCCGACGCTGCTGCCGGCGTTGGCGAAGACGGCGTCGAGTCGCCCGAAAGTGTCTTCGGCCTTGGCCACGACCGTGCTGATCTGGTCCCAGTCGCCGACATCACACGGCAGCGTGAGCACCCGGTCGGCCGCGCCGAGACCGGCGGCGAACGCGGCCAGCCGGTCGGCCCCGCGGGCGGTCAGGACCAGGCGGTATCCCGCTCGGGCGGCGGCGACCGCGGTGGCGGCGCCGAGCCCGCTGGAGCCGCCGGTGATCAGCAGCACTGGATCGTTCATGAACACCACCCTAGGGTCACACCCCTGGCAAAATTACCCCCAGGGGGTATGCTCGCCGCATGTTCATCGTGGATGCGTTGGCCATGGCTGGCTCCATGACCTGGGAGATCCTCTGGGCGCTGATCCTCGGCTTCGGCCTGTCGGCGGTGGTGCAGGCGGCGGTTCGTCGGTCCACAGTGGTCAGACTGCTGGGCGACGACTCGCCCCGCTCGCTGACCATCGCGGCCGGCCTGGGCGCCGCGTCCTCGTCCTGCTCCTACGCCGCCGTCGCGCTGGCCCGGGCGCTGTTCCGCAAGGGCGCGAACTTCACCGCCGCGATGGCGTTCGAGATCGCCTCCACCAACCTGGTGGTGGAGCTCGGCGTCATCCTCGCCCTGCTGCTGGGCTGGCAGTTCACCGTGGCCGAGTTCGTCGGCGGGCCCATCATGATCGTGCTGCTGGCCCTGCTGTTCCGGCTGTTCCTGCGCTCACAGCTGGTGGGCAAGGCCCACGAGCAGGCCGACCGGGGCCTGGCCGGCTCCATGGAGGGGCACGCGGCCATGGACATGTCCGTCGGCGGCCGGAAGCTGTTGTCCCGTCAGGGTTTCACCGCCGTCTCGCACGTGTTCGTGATGGAGTGGGCGGCCATCCTGCGGGACCTGGTGATCGGCCTGCTGATCGCCGGCGCGGTCGCGGCCTGGGTGCCCGGCGACTTCTGGCGCGGCTTCTTCCTGTCCGACAACCCGGTGCTGAGCGCGATCTGGGGCCCCATCGTCGGCCCGATCGTGGCCATCCTCAGCTTCGTCTGCTCCATCGGCAACGTGCCGCTGGCGGCCGTGCTGTGGACCGGCGGCATCAGCTTCGGCGGCGTCGTCGCCTTCGTCTTCGCCGACCTGATGATCCTGCCGATCCTCAACATCTACCGCAAGTACTACGGAACCCGCATGGCCCTGTTCGTGTTCGGCACGTTCTTCGCCGCCACCGTCGGCGCCGGCTACCTGGTCGAGCTCCTCTTCGGCGTTACCGGCCTCACCCCCACCGACCGCTCGGCCCGCGTCGTCGAGGCCGGCATCACCTGGAACTACACCACCTGGCTCAACATCGTGTTCCTGCTCGCCGCGGCCGCCCTGGTGATCCGCTTCTTCCGCAGCGGCGGCCGGGAAATGCTCCGCATGATGGGCGGCGCGCCCGACGAGGGCGAGCACGCCGACCACCAGCACCACATGGACTAGCTGACGGTGATAGTCGGCGGCCCGCCGCCGCACGGTGTCGCCGCCGACGTAGCCGGCGTTCGGGTTGGCGTCGGCGACGGACACGGCCGGATCAGCGAAGGATGTGACTTAGGTCGCGCGGGAATTCCGCCAACTTGTCGTGGCGTTGCACAAACACGTGAGCGATGCCAGCAGCGTGCCCCTGTCCGTGCTCGACCTCGCCCCGGTGGGGCAGGGTTCGACCAGCGCGGAGGCGCTGCGGAACACCCTCGACCTGGCCCGCCACGTCGAGCGGCTGGGCTACCACCGGTACTGGCTGGCCGAGCACCACAACATGCCCGGCGTGGCCAGTTCCGCGCCGGCGGTGCTGATCGGGCACGTGGCCGCGGCGACCGAGCGGATCCGGGTCGGGTCCGGCGGCGTGATGCTGCCCAACCACCCGCCGCTGGTGGTGGCCGAGCAGTTCGGCACGCTGGAGGCGTTCCACCCGGGCCGCATCGACCTGGGCATCGGCCGCGCGCCCGGCACCGACGGCCTCACCGCGCAGGCGCTGCGCCGCAGCACCGGGCCGCTGTCGGCCGACGACTTCCCGCAGCAGCTGGCCGAGCTGCTGCACTACTTCGAGCCGCCGACGCCGGACCAGAAGGTCATCGCGGTGAACGCGCCCGGCAACAAGCCGCCGCTGTGGCTGCTGGGGTCCTCCGGCTACAGCGCGCAGGTCGCCGGCCTGATGGGCATCCCGTTCGCCTTCGCCCACCACTTCAGCGCCGAGAACACGCTGCCGGCACTGGCCCTGTACCGCGAGTCCTTCCGGCCGTCGGCCGTGCTGGACCAGCCGTACGCGATGGTGGCCGCCGCGGTGGTCGCGGCCGACGACGACGAGCACGCCCGCTACCTGGCCATGCCCAGCGGGCTGTCGTTCCTGCGGCTGCGCGGCGGCCGGCCGGGGCTGTTCCCGTCGCCCGAGGAGGCCGCCGCCTACCCGTACACCGACCTGGAGCGGCTGTTCGTGGAGGACCGGCTGTCCTCGATGATCCTCGGCGGGCCGGACACCGTGGCCAAGGGTGTGGCCGAGCTGCTGGAGCGGACCCAGGCCGACGAGCTGATGGTCACCACCATGGTGCACGACCACGCCGACCGGCTGCGTTCTTACGAATTGCTGACAAAGGCCGTTCGCGGTTCGTAAGCACCCATTGTCTTGTGGGCGCCGCCGGGGCGCGGTGGAATTCTGCCATGGCGATATCGGTGGCGCACACGCCAAATGAAGTTCAGACGTCCACTCGCGGCGTCCGCTGGCTCATCACCGCCGTGCGGGTGCTCACCGGAATGCTGTGGGTGCAGAACGTCTCGTGGAAAACGCCGCGGCTGCCGGACTACGGCGGCCTGCGGATGTGGACCCAGGACGCGGTCGACCACCCGGTCCTGGCCCCGTACTCCTTCCTGGTGCAGCACGTGGTGCTGCCCGGTTTTCCCGTGTTCGGCGCGCTCGCGCTGGCCGCGGAGATCCTGCTCGGCGCATTCCTGATCGTCGGGCTGGCCACTCGGTTCTGGGCCGTGATCGGAATCGCCCAGACCCTGGTGATCACGCTGTCCGCGCTGTACGTGCCCGGCGAATGGTTCTGGTCCTACGCGCTGATGTTCGTCGCCCATTTCGCGGTGCTGGCTACCGCCGCCGGCCGATTCGGCGGCGTGGACGCCGTGCTGCGCCCGCGCTGGGCCGCCCGCGGCAACCGCCTCGGCCAGTTCCTGCTGCTGGCCTCCTGAACCGTTCGATTTTCCCCCGCGTATTTCAAGGAGTGGTCATGAAACTCGCCGTCGGTTTCGGCGTCGGCCTCGCGCTGGCCACGCTGCTGGCGATCCCGCAGGGCCTGCCGTGGCACATGATCGGTCTGGGCGTGCCCGGCTACCTGGTGGTGCTCGCGCTGGCCGCGGCGGCGATCACCGGCGGCTGGCACGAGCGCCGCTCGCTGGTGCTGATCGCCGGCGTCGGCCTGCTGGTCGCTGCGGTGTTCCAGCTGCTCGAACTGGCCATCGGCGGCCAGAACACGCTGGGCGGCGACCTGTCCACGGTGTCGTTGCTGCTGGGTGTGGGCATCGGCCTGGTCGCGATCGCTGTCCCCTCGAAGACATCGACTCAGACGGTGGCCCAGAAGTTGACGGGGCCGCAGAGCTGATGGAGCAGTTGGGTTGGGGAGCGGTCGCCGGCCTGGCGGCCGCGCTGCCGGTCGGGGTGCTGATGGCCACGCAGCACATGGTCACCGCGTTCCCGGGCTGGCTCGCGTACGCGGCTTACGCGGTGATCATCGGCGTCGTGCTGGGGGCGGTCGCCCGCGGCACGCGGCAGGGCCTGGCGATGACGGCGTCGGCCGGGGTGCTGCTGGGCACGCTGGGCTGGCTGGTGTTCTCGCTGACGCTGACCCCGCTGGCCCAAGGAGTGCTGCCGACCTGGTCGGCGGCCGCGGCCGCGACGACGTACCCGCAACTGGTCGGCAACGTGCTGCACGGCGCGCTCACCGGGCTGCTGCTGCACTTCGTGGCCGGCGCGTGGGCGATGAAGGAGCGCGTCAAGCGTGATCCGGCGCCGCGGACCAAGGTTGTGGTGGTGGGCGGCGGATTCGGCGGCGTCAGCGCGGCGCAGCGGTTCGAGCGGCTGGTGCTGCGCGGCGCGAAGCTGGACGTGACGCTGGTCAGCGACTCGAACTTCCTTTTGTTCACGCCGATGCTGGCCGAGGTGGCGTCGGGGGCGTTGGAGCCGGCCCACATCAGCGCGCCGATCCGGTCGGCCGCCGCGCACACCACGTTCCTCTACGGCCGGGTCGACCGGGTCGACCGGGTCGTCCGCGAGGTCGTGCTGGAATCCGGGGAAGTCCTGAAGTACGACCATCTTGTGCTGGCCATGGGCTCGGTGCCGCACACGTTCGGGCTGCCCGGCATCGCCGAGCACGCCTTCCCGCTGAAGACCCTGGCCGAGGCTGTGACATTGCGCAACCACGTGTTGCGCATGCTGGAGGCGGCCGATCGCGAGACCGATCCGCGCACCCGCCGTGAACTGCTGACGTTTGTGGTCGCCGGGGCCGGTTTCGCCGGCACCGAGACGATCGCCGAGCTGTTCGACCTGGTGCACGGCGTTTCCCACTACTACCCGGGCATCGCGCCCGACGAGCCCCGGTTCATGCTCGTGCACGCCGGCGAGCGCATCCTCCCCGAGCTGGGGCCGGAACTGGCGGCGTACTCGATGGAACGCTTGCAGGCTCGTGGCATCGAGCACCGGCTGACCACGCGGGTCACCGAGGCGGCCGAGGACCTGGTGCGGCTGGCGAACGACGAGCTGATCCCGACCCGCACCTTCGTCTGGACCGCCGGCAACAAGCCGGTGACGCTGTTGGGCGACGGCGCCCTGGACACCGACACCACGCTGCGCGCAGTCGGGCTGGAGAACGTGTGGGCGGTCGGCGACTGCGCACGGATCCCGGATCCCTTGATGGACGGCGCTTTCTATCCGCCGACGGCCCAGCACGCGTTGCGGCAGGGCAAGGCCGTCGCCGACAACGTGGCCGCCGTCGTCGCCGGCCGCTCCCCCGCCGAGTTCCGGTTCCGGGCCATCGGCGTGCTGGTGGCGCTGGGGCATCGGACCGCCGCCGCGGAGATCCGGGGCCGCCGGTTCGCCGGGCTCGTGGCCTGGCTGCTGTGGCGCGGGATCTACCTGTCCAAGCTGCCGGGCGTGGAGAAGCGGCTGCGGGTGCTGTTCGACTGGACGCTGGATCTGGTGTTCCCACGGGACATCGTGGTCACGTCGCCGACGCCGCGCCGATCGAAGGTGAGGAGCCGATGACCGACGGCGTGACGAATACCCGGGACACGGGCGACGGCGTGATGAGGGCCCGGGACGCGCTGGGGTCCGGCGCGCTGTCCGGGCTGGCCGGCGGCGCGGCCTTCGCCGCCACCATGGCGATCCAGGGCCAACTGGCCACCGTGGCGTCGATCGTGCACACCAACAACGTGGTCGCCGGTCTGGCCGTGCACATGGTGATCGCGACCATCCTCGGCGCCGGCTTCGGGCTGCTGATGGCCGCGCGCCGGCGGGCCCGGGCCGGTGAAACCGTGTTCTGGGGCCTGATCTACGGCGCGTTCTGGTGGTTCCTCGGCCCGCAGACGCTGCTGCCGCTGCTGCTGGGCAAGCCGGTGGCCTGGGACCTGGCCAGCGCGCAGGCGCTGCTGCCCGAGCTGATGGGGCACCTGCTGTACGGGGCCGTCGCCGGCATCGCGTTCGTGGTGCTCCAGCAGGACACCGATCCGTTGTGGCACAAGCCTTCCCGCAACTCCATCCTACGTGGACTGTTCGCCGGCCTGGTCTTCGGCCTGCTGCTGGGTCTGCCGTGGGAGGGGCTGCTGGCCGGGGCCGGCTACGCGCTGCTGTTCCCGGCCGAGAACACCGGCCCCGCCCTGGTCCGCGGCACGGTTTACGGCTTCTCCTGGTGGATTTTCGCCGCGCTGACCGTGGAACCGCTGCTGTTCAACGTGACCCTGGACTGGTCGCAGCAGGCCGCGGCCGAGGACGCCCATTTGCTGCCGGCGTATGTGCTGCTGGGGGCCGGCATCGCGGTGCTGCACACATGGTTGGGACTGCTGGCCAAGGTGCTGTTCACCGACGACATCCGCATGGTGCGTGCGGAGGCCGCCGGCAAGCGCGGGCTGCGGGCGCTGGGCTACGGTGCGCTGTCCGGCATCGCCGGCGGGCTGGTGTTCACCGTGGTGATGGCCATCGTCGGCGAGTTCTCGCTGGTAGCGCGAATGGTCGGCTCCCACTCCGCCGTCGTGGGCCTTGTCGTGCACATGGTCATCGCCCAGCTCCTGGGCGTGTCGTACGCGGTGCTGTTCCGGCGGCGCAGCTTCGACCTGACCTCCGGCATCGGCTGGGGCCTGTCATACGGCTTCTTCTGGTGGGTGCTGGGCAATCTGACGCTGCTGCCGCTGTTCACCGGCACCCCGATCAACTGGAGCGCCGCCGGCCTCGCCGCCGGATTCCCCTCCCTGGTCGGGCATCTGGCCTACGGCGCCGCGCTCGGTGCCGTCTACCAGCGGCTGGAGGCGCGGGCCAACCCGTGGTGGCAGACCCGGAGCAAGGCCGTGGCCGAGCGGACCGTGGCCCGGCGCGAGCAGGTCCGCGGCGCGGCCCCGGCGATGTGGGTGTTCACGGTGCTGATCGCGCTGATCATCCCGATGCTGGTGGGCCGCTGACTTCCTCGGCGCTGACTTGTTTGGCGCCGAACCCGTCCCGCAGGGCGAACTTCTGGATCTTGCCGGAGGCGGTCATCGGGAACTCCTCGACGAACCGCCACACCCGGGGCGCCTTGTGCGGCGCGAGCCGTTGCCGCACAAGGCGAAACAGCTCCTCCTCATCGGGCGCCGGCCGGCCCGGCGCCGGCTGGACGAACGCGGCGACCTGCTCGCCCCAGGTGTGGTCGGGCACTCCGAGCACCGCGACATTGGCCACCGATTGGTGGCTGAGCAGGACTTCCTCGATCTCGCGGGGGTAGATGTTCTCGCCGCCGCGGATGATCACGTCCTTGATGCGGCCCTCGATCCGGCAGTAGCCGCGCTCGTCCATGCTGGCCAGGTCGCCGGTGTGCAGCCAGCCGTCCTCGTCGATCGCGGCCGCGGTCTGCCCCGGATCGTCGAAGTAGCCGGCCATCACGTGGTATCCGCGCGTGCACAGCTCGCCCCGGACGCCGTGCGGCACCGGGTCCGGCCCGTCCGGTCCGACGATCTTGACTTCGGCGCCGGGCAGCGGCCGACCGAGCGTGGTGGCCCGGTCCTCGGGCGAGTCGTCGAGGCGGGTCATGGTGATGCCCGGCGAGGCTTCCGTCTGCGCGTAGATGATCGCCAGCGGCACCTTCAGCGCCGACTCGACCTGCCGGACGAGGTCGGCCGGAACCGTTGCGCCGCCGGATATCGCGTACCGCACCGAGGACAGGTCGGCCCCGGGGAAGTCGGGGTGGTTGAGCACGCCGAGCAGCATCGTCGGCACCCCGCAGAACTGCGCGGCCCGCTCGGACTCGACCAGGTTGAGGTACAGCCTCGGTTCGAAGCCGGGCACCAGCACATGCGTGCCCAGGCTGATCAGCGGGGCCAGCGTCCCCTGCACGCACCCGGCGGTGTGGAACAGCGGCATCGGGTTGACCGAGACTTCGCCCGGTTGCATGTCGAAGGTGTTCACATAGGACAGTCGCGCGTTGTCGACGATGGCCCCGTGCCGCAGCATCGCCCCCTTGGGGCGCCCGGTTGTGCCGGAGGTGTACTGGATCTGCGCGGCGTCGTCGGCGAGCACGACCGGCAGCCGCTCGGTCGGCGAGCCGGAGCCGCGGAAGGCAGCCCAGCGGTCGATCAACACCACCTCGCGCAGATCCGGCAGGTCGTGGCGGAGTTCCACGAGCGTCTCCGGCAGCACCCGGCCGCGGTAGACGCGCTGGAGGAAGACGCCGGCCACCCGGGACTGCCCGAGCACGTGGCGGAGTTCCTCGGCCCGCAGCGCCGGATTGACCGTCACGAGGGTGAGACCGGCCAGCGCGGCGGCCATCTCCAGGATCACCCACTCCGGAATGTTGCCGGCCCACACGGCGATCCGCTCGCCGGGCACGAACCGGCCCAGCAGGGCCCGGGCGATCTCCTCGGCCTCGGCCAGGAGTTCGTCGTAGCGCCAACGCCTTCTGGCCAACGGGTCGGCCACGCCTTCGACCAGCGCCACCGTGTCCGGGGCGGCCTCGGCCGCGGCCCGCAACGCCGAGCCGACGGTGTGCTCGCCCAGCGGCCCTTGCGCCGGCTCGGCCCAGTACGACGGTCCCGATGTCACGAGGACCTACCGTCGATCCACAGCGGCTCCTTGGGGGCCTGTCCGGTCAGCCAGTAGGAATCGAGGTCCTCGGCGGTCCAGCCGCGCTCCATGAGGATCTCCTCGTCGGTGACCATCCGGCCGGTGCAGTCGCGCGGCTCGCTGGTCAGGATCTGCATCGCGGCGTCGACGTAGATCTCCGGCCGCCGCCACTGACTCCGGTCGCCCATCTTGTCCCGGCCCCAGTTGCGGGTGGCCGCCGACTCGATCGGCGCGGCCGGCCACAGGGCGTTGGCCGCGATGTTGTCCTGCCGGTGCTCCTCGGCGATGCCCACCTCCAGCCGGCTCATGCTCATCTTGGTGGTCATGTAGGCGGCCATCCCGGGCGACGGCATGGTGGTGATCGCCGGGCTGTTGGTCAACAGGTGGCCCCACTGCTGGCGGACCATGTGCGGCAGCGCGTAGTGCGCGGCGAGGAAGGCGGCCCGCGCGTTCACCTGCCACATCAGGTCGTACCGCTTGGGCGGGGTGTCGATCACCCGCTCCCACCACAGCGCCCCGGCGTTGCTGATCACGATGTCCACCCGGCCGTACTCGGTGACGGTCCGGTCGATCAGCCCGGCGACGTCCTCCTCGCGGCGGACATCCGTGCGGACGGCCAGGGCCCGCCCGCCGGCGGCGCGGACCTCGTCGGCCACCGCGTGAATGGTCCCGGGCAGCCGCGGGTCCTCGGTCTCGGACTTGCCGGCCACCACCACGTCGGCCCCGGCGGCCGCGAGCGCGAGGACCAGCGCCCGGCCGATGCCGCGGCTGCTGCCGGTCACCACGGCCGCCCGGCCGATCAGCGCGTCCTTGTGGCCGGTCATGCCGGTTCCCTTCACCGGAACTCGCTTTGCAGCCAGGCCAGCTGCGCGTCGAAACCGTCAGTGTTGTTGCGTTCCAAGGCGATGTCGTGCCCGGCGTTCGGCTGGACGTGGACCTGCGCCCCGGCCGGGAACAGCGCCGGAACCTGTTGCTCCAGGCCGCTTTGCGTGCACGGCTGGGGATTGCAGATCACGTTGTCGTACTGGCCGACGACGCGCAGCGTCGGCACGCCGATGCGGGTGGTCAGGCCGGTGGCCTCGGGGATCAGGTAGGTGGTCTCCGACAGCGAGGCGGTGTCCTTGGTGGCCTCGTCGGCGGCGATGACCGCCGGATCGGCGTTCTCGGGGTGGTAGAAGAAGTTCCGGGCGCCGGTCCGGGTGGTGACGTAGGTCGGGTCGAGGATCTTGCCGAGGAACTTCGGGTCGGCCGCGGCCGGCCACAGCACCGCCACGGTGCCGGCCAGCCCCAGCACGCTGGGCTGCTGGAACCAGCCGGTGCCGATCACCCCGTCCACGTCGTGGTAGGTGGCGGACGTGAGGTCGGCGACGAAGGTGCCGTACGAGTGTCCGGTTAGGACTATTTTGGCGTAGTGCCGGCCGCCGAGCCCGTTGGCGCGGACCGCCTCGACGACCTGGTGCACGGCCTCGGCGTTGGAGAAGGCGTTCACCGCCACCCCGAGGGCGGGCCGGGTGGAGCGCCCGATGCCCAGCCGGTCGATGGCCAGGGTGTCGTAGCCGCGCTGGTTCATGTAGTTCACGTACGAGTAGCGGCCGTCGAAACCGGGAAAGTCGAAGTAGGCGTTCGTGTAGGTGATCCCGGGCACGAGGATCTGCAACGGCCGGTCCGCGCCGTCGGCGCTGGCGCAGTAGCGGCCGTGGATGATCCCGGCCGAGACCGGCGTGTCCACGTCGGCGCACGTGGCGGCGGCTTGGGCCGGGACGGCCATGGCGACCAGCAACAAGGCCGCTGCCATGATCACTTTCACCGACATGAACCGGTCACCTCACTGTCCGCGCGCCGATGCGTAACAGCAGCGTGGCCGGCGGCCTCGCGACCGACAATGTTCGGCCCGACGGTGTTTGGCCGCCGACTTTTGTCGCCAACGCCAATCCACCCCATCTGAACTGCCACTATGCCGTGACCGGCTCGAGTCACCCGATCGGTTGGTTGTGGCCCTGCACGTGGCAAGTTGCACCCCGGTTGGCGCAGTCCTTGTTTGTCGGGCCAAGCCATGGGCCCTACGCTGCGTGAATGCATGCGGGCGACACCCTCGGGCGTCAGCTGCTCGACCAGCTGGACGACGTGGTCGAGGTGATGTGCCGGCGGGTCCAGCAGGAGCTGCCGTACTACTCGGTCGGCGGCGTGCCCGCGGACGTCGTGCGCCGCTCGGCCCACGACAACCTGCTGCCCGTCCTGCGCAGCCTCGGCGATTCGACGCCGCTGGACCTGACCACCGCCAGCGCCACCGGCGCGCGGCGAGCCGAGCAGGACGCCCCGCTGCCCGAGGTGCTGCGGGCGTTCCGGATCGGGTTCGAATGCCTGTGGCAGGAGCTCGTGCGCACCGCCCGGGCCACCGGCACCGTCAGCGACACGACCCTGGTCGACCTGGCCACCACCGTCTGGCGGCTGGCCGGCGAGTGCACCGACGCGATCGCCATCGCCTACCGGGCGTCGTCCACCCGGCTCGCGGTCCAGCAGGAGCATCGCCGGCTGTCCATGCTCGACGCCCTCTTCCAGGGCACCGTCAGCGACCCGACCACGCTGTGGGAGGCCGCGGGGGCGCTCGGCGTCCCGCTGACCGGGCGGTTCCTGATCGTGATCACCGTGTCCGGGCACACCACCGAGGAGGCCGACGCCCGGCTGCTGCGACGTGGCATCCGGCCGATCTGGCGCTGGCAGCCGGATGCGCTCACCGGCCTGCTCCACCTCGGCGCCAGCGTCGCGGAGACCACCGTCCTGGCCGATCTGGAGGCCGTGGCCACCGCCGACATGGGCGTCAGCGGCCTGTTCGACCACCTGCGGGATGCGCCGGGCAGCGTGCACGACGCCCGCATCGCGCTGACGACCCTCAGCCACCTCGACCACAAGGTCGTGCAACGCGACACCGCTCCCCTGGCCATGCTGGTCAGCGCCGCCCCGGCGGAGGCCGAGCGGGTCGCCACCACCGTGCTCGGCGGGCTGCTCGCGCTCAAGAACCACGAGTCCGCCATGCTGGTCCGCACCCTGCGGGTGTGGTGCGCCAACGACGGCTCACCGGAACGGACCGCGGCGCAGTTGCACTGCCACACCAACACGATCCGCTACCGGCTCAAGCGGATCGAGACCCTCACCGAGCGGTCGCTGCGTCACCCGCACGACCTGGCCGAGCTCGTCACCGCCCTCAACGCGCTGCGCGTCGTCGACCGCTGACCGCCCCAAGGGGGCACAACTTCTGTCGCCCTACGCCGCCGGCGCCGGCGTTCGCGTGCCGACCGGGTTCGGCGTCACGCTCGCCCCGCTTCGGCATCCGCTGGAGGCCGCGCTCCAGGCCCGGTCCCTGGCCATGACCACCGGCGAGTCGGTCGTCGTCGCCCCCATGCCGCCCTGGCCGAAATGCGCGAGCTCGCCGCCCTCATTCCCGGCTGACCCGGGAAATCCTCCCCATGGGCCCGGGACTCCGGCCAAGTCGCGTCAATCGAACTGAGGGGTCAACTCCGAGACACGCGCCCCGGCCCGGATGGCACCGTCGACGAAGGCGGCGAGATCGGGGTGCAGGGACAGGCCTGGTTCCCACGAGAAGCACAGCACGCTGCCGGGTTCGTCGATGACGGGAACGCCGCGCACCTCGGCGACACCGGCCCGGGCGGCGGCGTCGCGGCTGACCAGGACGACGGCCTGCTGAAGCAGAACCAGGTCGGCGATGCCGTCGAGCGGCAGGTCCGGGCACTCGGCCAGGAAGCCGTCGGCGGCCCGCACCTGGGCCGCGGTCAGCCGGGGCTGGGCGAACAGCGGATGGCGCGCCGAGACGAGCGCGACGGTGGGCTGCTCGACCAGTTCAACGGACTCAAGGCCGGTGCGGTCATCGGTGCGGCAGGTCAGGGCCAGGTCGGCGGCGCCGGCCCGGACCGCGTCGGCGGGATGGCGCCCGAAGCGCAGCCGGACCTCGGCGCCGGCCCAGCCGGCGAGGACCTCCGCCAGCAGGCCCGAGCCGGTGGCCGGGCGCACCGCGACCACGAGCGGGCGTTCCCGCTCGGACAACCGGATCCGGTCGGCGACACCGTCCATTCTGGACAGCAGGGCGCGGGCCTCGGCGGCGAGCAGCGCCCCGGCCGGCGTCATGGTCACCCGCCGGCTGGTCCGGTCGAACAGGGCGGCGCCGAGGCGGCGTTCGAGCCGGGCGATCGCCCGGGACAGTGGCGGCTGGGCGATGCCCAGCCGCTCCGCTGCCCGGGTGAAGCTGAGTTCGTCGGCCAGCGCGACGACGTACTCCAGCTCGCGCGTCTCGAAACGATCCATACCCCCAGGATATCGACCGAGCTGGACGGCTACCCGCACCGAATCAGCCGAACCCGGGCCCAGCCCGCCGTGACGGTTCCCGGGTTCATCAGGCGAATTCCCAACACGACGTCACGACTCAGGAAAAACGTAGGGCATATTGTGCTTGACCACGTGCTCCCGGATTCGCCATTCCCCGTCCTCGCAGCGCAGCGTGGACAGGTAGTAGCCGGACTCGATCGGCGTGATGGTGCCCTGCGCCCCCACCGCACCGGCGGGCCAACCGTTTGCGGGCCGAGCCGACCCCCGCACCGAGTACACCAGGAACTGCGCGTCGAACACGGCCGTGTCGCCGTCGACGGTGATGATGGGATTGAGTACGGTGTGGTGGCTCCAGCCCAGTTCCGGATGCGGAACCATGCCGGTCGCCACCGCGTTGGCGATATTGTCGCCGCCCGACATCTCGCCGATGAGCTCATGCTGCCCGGCGCCCGAGTAGTAGACGCGGCACACCGCGTCCGGCCAGAACACGGCGGCCATGGTTTTCGGGTCCCGATGGTCAGCCGACCGCATATAACGGGCGAGGACTTCGGCGACGAGTCGGTAATCGTCACGAGAGGTGGTCATGAATTCATTCCAGCAGACCTTTCCGCGCGGAGCTATGAACGATTAACCATGGATCTATACCCTGGAGGTATTCATCGAACGGTGCGGGGACGGACGGCGTTGGCCCGGTCCACCAGCGCCACCCGCTCGGTCACGGTGCTGGCCAGGCGGGCCAGGGTGCGGTAGCAGTCCTCCAACCCGAACCGCAGCCCGCGCTCGGTCAACTCCGCCCCCAACAGCGTCGTCACGCCGCTGTCGCCGCCGGGTTTGCCGGCCAGCACCCAGTCGAACGCGGCGCCCAGCACGTCGGCGGTGAGCTTGGTGCGCTTCTGCACGTCCACCACCAGCCGGTCCAGCCGGCTGCCGGCCTCGAGCAGGTCGGCGACGGTCAGCTCGGCCGGCCGCCGGTCCCGGATCCGCACCTTCAGCGCCCCGATCTGCGCGGACAGGTGCTGGCTGGAGCTGTCCGGCACGGAGTCGAGGATCTCCACCGCCCACGACCGGTGCCCCTGCGCGAGCCGGGTCCGGGCCAGGCCGAAGGCGGCGCTCACGTAGCCGTGGTCGGTGCGCCACACCAGCTCGTAATACCGCGCGGCGGCGGCATGATCGCCGCACAGCTCGGCGCTGACGGCCAGCGCCAGCTTGACCGCCGGCTCGCCGGGCAGCGTGTCGAACACGGCGTTGAAGGCGACCTTGGCCTCCTTGGGCTTGCCCTGTGCGATGGCGACCAGGCCCTGGTACCAGCGGACCCGCCAGTCGCCGGGCACGTCGTCCTCAGCCTCGTCCAGCGCGGCGGTCGCCGACGGCAAGTCCTCCAAGTCGATGTAGGCCCGGGCCCGCCGCATCAACACCTCGGGCGTGATCATCGGCGCGTTGTCCAGGCTTTGCAGCATTCCCTTGGGATTCACGCCGGTCACGGTCGCGAGGAAACCGGCGGCCGGGTCGCCCGCGTTGACCTGCGGCACCGGCAGCCCGACGGCGACCTCGTGCGGCTCGGGGGCCAGCAGCTCGTCCCGCGGCCCGAACGGCCGGCGCTCGGTGCTGAACATGTGCGACAGCCGCGGCGGCGGCTGCTCGCCGCCGATCGCCACGACCTCCCGCAGCACGCCGACCAGCTGCTCGGCCATGTCCTCGGCCGAGTGGAACCGCCGCTCCGGCCGCTCGTGCGTGGCCCGTAGCAGAAACCGGTGGTACGACTCGAAGATCTCGAACAGCGGCACCTCGTCCGGCCCCGGCAGCGTGTGCTTGTGCCGGCCGCGGTACTCCGGGAACTCGAAGCTGAGCACGGCCATCATCCGGCCCACCGTGTACAGGTCGGACGCGAACGACGGCCCACGCCGGCCCAGTTCCGGCGCGCTGTAGCCGGAAGTGAAGAACAGCGGGCTCTCGAAGTCGTCCATCCGCCGCACCGCGCCCAGGTCCAGCAGCTTGAGCTGCTCGTCGGTCTGGATCACGTTGTCCGGCTTGAGATCGCAGTACAGCAGGCCCACCCCGTGCAGATAGCCCAGCGCCGGCAGGATCTCCAGCCCGTAGGCGATCACCTGGGGCAGCGGCATCGGCTCGATCCGCCGGTCCGGGCGGCGGCGCTGCAAAGCCAGCTCCCGCAACGAGTTGCCGCCCACGTACTCCATCACGATGTAGCCGACCATCGTGCCGGTGTCCGGATCCGGGTGCTGCACGAAGTTGTAGATCTTGACGATGTTCGGGTGCTCCACCTCGGCCAGGAACCGCCGCTCGGCCACCGCGGCGGCCATCGCGGCCGGGTCGCCGGTGTCGATCAGGCCCTTGAGCACCACCCAGCGGTCGTTCACGTTGTGGTCGCGGGCCAGGTAGATCCAGCCCAGGCCGCCATACGCGAGGCAGCCCAACACCTCGTACTGCCCGCCCAGCACCTCGCCCGGCTGTAGTTTGGGCACGAACGAGAACGGCGTCCCGCAGCGCGGGCACACCCCGGCCGTCAACCCGGGCACGCCGTCCGCGCTGCGCCCCACCCGGGACGCGCAGTGCGAGCAGAACCGCTTGTTCTCGGCCACCACCGGGCTGTCCAGCACCGCCGTCGACGGATCCCGGTAGGGCACCCTCGGCACCTCGACCAGGCCGGCGCCCAGGCCACCACGGCCCAGCGACGGCCCGGTCAGCGGTCTGGAGCCCTGACTGGACGGCCGCCAGACCTCGTCGGTGTGCCCGGTCGGGGCGAGACCGGTGGCGGCGGGTTCCCACTGTTCGGTTGGCATGATCAGTCCACGTAACGCGGCGTCGGCGGGGCCGGCACCGGGCCCAGCCGGTCGCCCAGCCAGTGCTTGTAGTCGGCGGTCCAGGTGCCGTCCGCGCGGATCTTCTCCAGCACGGCGTTGATGAACCGGACGAAGTCGGTGTCGGTCCTGGGCACGGCCAGCCCGTACGGCTCGTCGGCGAACCGCGGGCCGACCACCTTCGTGTACGGGTCCTGCGCGGCCAGCCCGGCCAGGATCGTGTCGTCGGTGGAGGTGGCGGCCACCTGGCCCTGCTGCATCAGCACCAGGCAGTCGGTCCAGTTGTCCACCGACACCAGCTGCGGCTTGGAGGCCACCTCGGTCAGCGCCTCCAGCGAGGTGGATCCCTTGGTGGCGCACACTTTCTTGCCGGCCAGGTCGCCCACGTCCCGCACCGGCGAGTCGCTGTCGACCAGCACCCGCTGCCCGGCCGAGAAGTACACCGTGGAGAAGCCGACCTGCTGGGCCCGCGAGCAGTCGATGGTGAAGGTGCGGGCCACGATGTCGACCAGTCCCTGTTGCAGCACGGGAATCCGGTCGGCGGAGGTGATCGCCTTGAACTGGATCCGGTCCGGGTCGCCGAACAGGGCCTCGGACACGGCGTGCAGCATGTCCACGTCGAACCCCTCGACCTGGCCGGTGATCGGGTCCCGGAAGCCCATCGGGTACGTGTTCTGGTCGACGCCGGCGATCAGCCGGCCGCGCTGCACGATGCGGGCCATGGTGGAGCCGTCGGGCATCTGCCCGGGCGGCGGGAGCGGGCCGCTCGGGCGCAGGCTGGCCGTGGCGTCGCAGTTGGTGTCCGGGGCGCTGGTGCTGGGACTCGGGGCCGGCGAGCCGGCGACGCCCGGCGGTTCCGGCACCGTGACCGAGGACGAGCTGTCCACCGGCTGCGCCGGCAGGTTCGAGCCACACCCCGCCAGCACCAACGCCAGCGCGGTGGCCACGACCGCCCGCCTCACCAGTACTCCCTCAACCGCTGCCAGATTCCCCACCCCGAGGCTACGCCGATCACGACCGCGATGACGATCAGTCCGGGCCGCAGCAGGATCAGCGCCGCGTCGGCGGCCGAGGCCTGCCGGTTGAACGCCGTGCGGGCGGTGTCCAATGCGGACAGCAGGTTCTTGTCCAGGTCCGCGAACAGCGACCCGCTGCTGTTCGCGCTCGTGCCGATGCTGTCCTCGACGGCCTGGTTGTACTGGCCGGCGTCGTCGGCGTCGCGGATCCGGCGGTGCACCGCCGTCCAGGCCTGCTGCGACCGGATCGCGTTGTCCAGCGCGGTCCGCACGGACGGGTCGGTGGCCATCGCCCGGGCCTGGCCGAGCAGGCCCTGCGAGCCGTCCCGGCCGCCGAGGCGGTTGGCCGCCGCCAGGTAGTCGGTCTGGTAGCTCTGGCCGTTGCCCCGCACCACCAGCGTCAGCGTCTCGTCGGCCCGCGCCTGCACCGCCGCGAAGCGGGCCTGCACCAGCACCGCGACCTGGTCCGAACCGTCCCTTTGGGCACTGTCCAGATGGACCGTCACGGCCGTCATCGCCGCCGACGTCCACAACAGCGCCACCACCGCCGCCCCGGTGGCCACCACCAGGCCGGTGTTGACCAGCCGGTTGGTCGTGCCGAGCAGGTACCACTGGGCGGCGAACAACAGGCCGACCGTGATCAGCAGCAGCACGACCTCGCCGATCGGGAACGCCGTGGCCGCGTCCTGTTCGGCGGTCAGCCGGGCGTTCTCCGCCTTGTACAGCTGCTCGGCCGCCGGCAGCAGCTTGCCGCGCATCAGGCCGGAGGCCTCGCGCAGGTAGGCCGCGCCGACCGGGAAGCCCTGGCGGTTGTTGGCCCGGGCCGTCTCCACCAGTCCGGTGTAGATCGGCAGCTGGCTGGACAGCGTCTGCAGCGCGTCGGGGGCCACCACGGTGCCGGCCTCCAGGGTCAGCGCCGAGGTCGCCTGGGCGATGTCGGCCAGGTACTGCTGGCGGGTCGCCGCCGGTTCGATGCCGCCGGCCAGGAAGGCGCTGGAGGCCGTCGCGTCCGCGTCTTGTAAAGCGCGGTAGATGTCCTGCGCCGCCACGCTCAGCGGCTCGGCCGTGGTGGCCAGGTCCCGGACCTGGTCGCCCTTGCCCTGCACGCCGCTGGCCGTCAGCACGCCCACGATGATCGCCAGCACCAGCACGCCGGCGGCCATGCCGATCAGCCGGCCGGGGGTGGATTGGACGAATTTGCGCAGGAAGCGCCAGAACCGGATGGGCGCGCGCGGCACCGCTGCGGCCCGGGTGATCACACCGGCCATCGGCGATCACCCCTTCCCAGCTCGCAGCCCATGTTGACTATCGATCGTGCGGCCGCCCGGCGCTACCCGAATCGGTGAGCGGGCCCCCGATGTCTGCCCCTCGGTGTGGTGTGCCTCACCTGGTTGGCGCAGGGTGACGCCGCATTAACGGACCCGATTGGTCTAGATAAGGGACAATGAGCGGCATGACCACTGACGTGCTGCGCTACGCGGCGTTCACCACCACGCCCGACGGCGGCAATCCCGCTGGCGTCGTGCTGGACGCCACCGGGCTGGACGACGCCGACCAGCAGAAGATCGCCGCCGACGTGGGCTACTCGGAGACGGCGTTCGTCACCCGCGCCGACTACGGGTACCGGGTGCGCTACTTCAGCCCGCTGGCCGAGGTCGCGTTCTGCGGCCACGCCACCATCGCCACCGCCGTCGCGCTAGCGGTGCGGGACGGTCACGGACAGTTGCTGTTCCACACCGCGGCCGGCGAGATCCCCGTCACTACGACGCTCGGTGACGACGGCCTCACCCGGGCCAGCCTGACCAGCGTGCCCACCTCCTCGCGGGAGGCCACCCCCGAGGAGATCGCCGAGGCCCTGGTCGCGCTGCGCTGGTCCACCGCCGACCTGGACAGCCAGCACGTGCCCCATGTCGCCTTCGCCGGCAACCACCACCTCGTTCTCGTGCTCTCGTCCCGGGCCCGCCTGGCCTCGCTGCACTACGACTTCGACCGGCTGACCACGATCATGACCCGGTTCGGCTGGACCACCGTGCAGCTGCTCTGGCCCGAGAGCGACACCGTCTGGCACTCGCGCAACCCGTTCCCCGTCGGCGGCGTGATCGAGGACCCCGCCACCGGCGCGGCCGCCGCGGCCTTCGGCGGCTACCTGCTGGCCACCGGCCGTGTTGGCGGTCCCAGCCGCCTGACCATCCACCAGGGCGAGGACATGGGCCGCCCCAGCGTGCTCACCGTCGACCTCGACCCGGCCGACCCGCGCGTCACCGTCACCGGCGCCGCGACGCCGATCGTCTAGGGAGACAGGGTCTTCGACAGGAACAGCCGGCTCACTCCGTTGTCGCTGGGCACCTCGCCGAAGACCTGCCAGCCGTTGCGCACGTAGAACTCCGGCGCCTGGAAGTTGATCGTGTACAGCACCCCGGCCCGGCAGCCGCGGCGCACCGCCTCCCGCTCGGCCTCGGCCAGAATCCGGCGGCCGAGGCCCGCACCGCGGCGGTCCGGCGGCAGGTAGAACAGGTCGACGAACAGCAACCCGAGGGATGTTCGCCCGGTCAGCCCGCCGACTACCTCGCCGCTGTCCGGATCCCGGGCCAGCACCGCCAACGTCCGCCGGTCGTTCAGCCCGGCCTCGCCCAGGTTGAACTCGTCCAACCCGGACTCGATCAGCCCGACATGCCCTGGATCCGGCGCGTCAGTGACGAAGATGTCCATGCCCCGACGGTAGCCAGAGGGTCTGACAGTATTGATGCCGCGCGTTCGGCGCGAGGCTCGGCCCCCCGGGTAGCCAGGGCCTCGCGTGGGTGAGGGGAGGCCCTGCGACTAGATCCCTTGCCAGGCGGGCTTGGTGGCGTAGGTGGAGCGGTAGTAGTCGGCCAGCTTCAGCCGGCCGGCCGCCGCCTCGTCGAGGATGACCGTGGCGTGCGGGTGCAGTTGCAGCACCGAGGCCGGGACGATCGCCGCGAGCGGGCCCTCCACCGCCAGCGCCACCGCCTCCGCCTTGGACTCGCCGGTGGCCAGCAGGATCAGGTGCCGGGCCTCGAGAATCGTGCCGATGCCCTGGGTCAGCACGTGCTGCGGGACGTCGTCGAGGCTGTCGAAGAAGCGGGCGTTGTCCACTCGGGTCTGCTCGGTCAGCGTCTTGACCCGGGTCCGCGAGGCGAACGAGGAGATCGGCTCGTTGAAGCCGATGTGGCCGTCCGTGCCGATGCCCAGCAGCTGGAGGTCGACCCCGCCGGCCGCCTTGAGCGTCCGCTCGTACGCCGCGCAGGCCCCCACCACGTCCTCGGCCGAGCCGTCCGGTCCCATGAACCGATCGTCCGAGATACCGAGCCGATCGAGCACCTCCCGGCGGACCACCTCCCGGTAGGACTCGGGGTGCCCGACGGGCAGGCCGACGTACTCGTCGAGCTGGCAGATCCGTGCCTCGGACAGGTCGAGGCCCTGGGCTCGGCGGCGCTGCAACGCCTCGTAGACCGGCAGCGGGGTGGACCCCGTCGCGACGCCGATCAGCGCGTCGGGCTTGCGGCCCAACAGGCCGGCGATGGCCCCGGCGGCCAACTCGCCCTGCGCCGCCGCGTCCGGCACGATCACGATCTCCATCTTGGGCCCCCGACTGATCGGTCCAATGGTTCAGACCAATCTTAGCCGTGCGCGGGCCCCGGGAGAACGTGCGCGGCGACACGTTCACACAGGTTTCCCCGAACGATCAGTCAGCGTCCGCAGAGGTCCGCCGTGGTCGTCGCGGTCTCAAGCACGTGAAGGCAGACGTGCCGCTGCCGTCGCACGAACGCCGACCCACGCCCGCTTCCCCCACCGATGGATACGGTCACCCGACCGGCTGAAATTCCACGGACTCCCCTACGCCGGCCCGCACTTTTCCCCGGATAAGCAGGTAGAGGGCCAGGCCGAGCTCCCAGGCGAAGACGGGGGCGGCCGGGAGGGCAGCGGCGGGAGAGAACTGGGCGACCAGGCCGAGCAGTTGGGCGGCGCTGACCAGGAACAGGAGCGGGCCGCCGATCATGCCGAGGATGGGGATGATCTTCGGCACCAGGCCGGAGCGGAACAGCAGGTAGGCGGCCAGCACGGTGTTGGCGCCGCAGACGAAGCCGGGGCCGATCAGGAATGTGGCGTTGTGCAGGGTGATCAGGGTGGCAGCGTTCGGGGCGGGCAGGGCGAGCAGGGGAAGCACGCCGACGGTGATGACCGCGGCCTCCAGGGTGCGCAGGCCGACGTAGCCGAGGGCGACGGCCTCGCCGTAGGGCTTGACGACCGGGTAGAGCGCGACGGCGGTGCCGATGACGGCCAGCGCCAGGATGATCTCCAATAGGGCGCCGACCTGCACGTTCAGGCCGGCGGCGACCGTCGGATCGGTCAGCAGGCGGCCGTACAGGACCACGGCGCCGATCGAGGTCACGTGCGGGAGCAGGTACAGCAGGCCGATGGATCTCAGTCTCATCGTCGTCCCCTCTCGGTCGAGGTGTACGGCGTACACCTCCGATGCCCGAGAACGGTAGGTGTACGCTGTACACCTGTCAAGGGTCTGAAGGAGTGGCATGCCGGCACGCCGGGAACAGCTCAATCGGGACCGGGTGCTCGCCGCGGCGGTGGCGCTGGCCGACGCCGAGGGGGTCGACGCGGTCAGCATGCGGGGCCTGGCCCAGCGGCTCGGCGTTGTGCCGATGGCGCTCTACAAGCACGTCGCCAACAAGGACGAGCTGCTCGACGGCATGATCGACGCCGTCGTCGGGGAGATCGAGCCGCCGGTGTCCGAAGTGGACTGGCGAACCACCGTCCGCCGCCGGATCCTGTCCGCCCGGACCGTCCTGTTGCGGCACCCGTGGGCCCGGCGGGCCATGGAGTCCAAGACCACGCCCACGCCGATCGTGTTGGCCTACATGGATTCCACCATCGGCATGTTCCTCGCCGGCGGCCTGTCCGTCGACCTCGTCCACCACGTCATGCACGCCCTCGGCAGCCGCGTCTTCGGCTTCACGCAAGAGCTCTACGAGACCACCCCGGCCGCCGAGGTGCCGCCGGAGGTCGCCCGCTTCATGGCGGCCCAGTTCCCCAACATCGTCGCCGTCGCCACCAGCCGCCCGCACGACCCCGGCTCGGTCGTCGGCCCCGGCTGCGACGACCAGTTCGAGTTCGAATTCACCCTCGACCTGTTCCTGGACGGCGTGGAGCGCCTGCACCGCAACGACTGGCACTCGTGAGACGGCAGGCGTGACTTCTGTGGCGCCGGGAGCAACCACGGCCGCCCTGACGGCGTCGAGTCGGGGCAAGAGCAGATGATCAGTTCGGAAAGGACACGCATATGCGTATCGCTCCCACGGCATTCGGCGCTGCGGCGGCACTGGGGGTCGCGACGTTCGCGCTGGTGAACGCCGTGCCGGCCGCGGCGGTGGACAGCACGGTGCTGGGGCCGAACGGCTACGGCGCGATCAGCGTCGGCATGAGCGTCGCGCAGGCCAAGGCGACCGGCAAGGTCGGCAGCCCGGTCGGCGGCACCGACCTGTGCCGCGGCTACAACTGGGCCTACTCGTCGGGCCCGGTGCTGATCATGTCCACGAAGTACGGCGTGTACTCGGTGCCGGGCACGGCCCCGGGCGCCCACACGCCGCAGGGCATCAAGGTCGGTTCGACGGAGGACGAGGTCCGAGCGGCGTACCCGGACGCGGTGTCCGGGCCGCACAACACGGTCATCCAGTACACCGTGCCGACCAAGGAGAACCCGGCCAACCAGTACGTGTTCGGCGTGCGGGACGGGCAGGTGGTCGGCATGGCCGTGCAGTCGGTGAACCCGCACGACTGCATCGCCGGCTGACAGCCCGGACGCCATGCCGCGGATGGCGCGAAATACCATCTGCGGCATGGCACTGGACAGGCTGAAGTCGACCTGGGAGAAGCTCGGGCGCGTCGACCCGCGGTGGGCGGTGCTCACCGACCCCGCCCGCCGGCACGGCGGCTGGGACACCGATGAGTTCCTGGCCACCGCGGCCGGCCCGATCCAGCGCGTCCGCGACCTGGCCGAGGCGGCCGGGCTCGCGCTCGGCGACCGGGCGCTCGACTTCGGCTGCGGCGCGGGGCGGCTGAGCAACGGCTTGGCCGCCCACGTCGACACCGTCGTCGGCGTGGACATCGCGCAGTCAATGGTCGACGAGGCGATCCGCATCAACCGGTTCCCGGACCGGGTTTCCTTCACGTCCTACGACGGCCAGCGGCTGCCGTTCGACGACGAGTCGTTCGACTCGGTGGTCAGCCTGATCTCCATCCAGCACTCGCCGCCGGCCGTGCAGCTGGCCTGCCTGGTCGAGCTGCACCGGGTGACCAAGCCCGGCGGCGTGCTCGTGCTCCAGATGCCGGCGCGGCCGAACAAGCCGTCCGAGCTCACTCACGACGCGATGCGCGCGCACATCGAACCGCTGGGCGCGCCCGCGACGGTCGGTGCCGGGCAGTCCGTCGCGGTGCACGCCAAGGTGACCAACACCAGCTCCACGGTGTGGCCGGCGGGACAGCTGATCCGGCTGGGCAACCACTGGCTCCGCGACGGCGAGCCGGCGCGGTGGAACGACGGCCGCACCGACATCCCGCACGACCTCGCGCCCGGTTCGTCGGTCGAGATGCAGGTGCCGGTGGCGGCTCCCGACGAGCCCGGCCACTACGTCCTGGAGCTGGATCTCGTGCAGGAGGCCGTCTCCTGGTTCGCCGAGGCCGGCGGCACCTCGGTCCGGTTGCCGGTCGAGGTTGTGTCGGCTCCAGTGGAAACTCCTGCAGCCGCACCAGAAGAGCCCGCCCCGGCGGAGCCGCCCGCGCAGGGCCGGGACGACGGCGGCATGGAGATGTTCGGCGTGGACCCGACATTGGTGCGGCTGCTGTTCGCGCACTGCGGCTCGGACGTCGTCGAGGCCGTGCCGGACGACATGGCCGGCTCCGAGTGGGAGAGCTACACCTACGTCATCCGCCGTGGGGCCACGATCTAGTAGTGCTTCGTTAAGTCGGGTGAACTTGCTTATGTTGAGCGCGGTTCGTGCCGTTGATCATGTCGTGAAGCTGGAACAGGTCGATCGCCTGCGTGAAGAGCTGGAGACGTTC
>Ga0307511_10000357_pt1 | contig 48459 bp, 48 predicted proteins | sample 13_EM_MG_FD_200266 | JGI IMG/M metagenome (GOLD analysis project Ga0307511, IMG submission 200266) | Populus trichocarpa ectomycorrhiza microbial communities from riparian zone in the Pacific Northwest, United States - 13_EM | ecosystem: Host-associated > Plants > Roots > Unclassified | place... | reverse complement strand
GCTGTTCCAATGGGAGTCCTCCTACGATTTCGACCCCACCGCCAACCTCGACAAGATCACCGCCGCCGTGCTGGCGATCAACTCCGCCGACGACGAGCGCAATCCGCCGGAACTGGGCGTGATGGAACCGGTCATCAAGCGGCTGAAGAATGCGAAGTACCTGGAGATCCCCGCCAGCGCGCAGACGCGCGGCCACGGCACCACGGCGTCGGCCAAGTGGTACAAGAAGGAACTGGCGGAGCTGCTGCAGGGCGCGCCGAAGCGGTGAGAAGCGATTAAGGGAGGCGCGCGCGCAGTCCGATCGAGGATGAAGTCTTGAAGCGGCCGTCGGCGCCGCTGCCGTTTTCGCATTGCGGCCGGCTCGCCATGCCGGTAGCATCCGGCCTGCGCCGCGGGGAGCGGGGCGCGATCCATAGCAGAAAAAAAAGGAGAAGAAATGTTTTGCCATCTCAAACAGCGCGCCGCCCGCCTGGCGCGGCGATGCCTTGTGCTCGTCCTGCCGCTGGCCTGCGCGGCGGTCCTGCAGTCCTCTTACGCGCAGGCGCAGCCCGCGCCGGGCGAGCCGATCGAGCTGTACTCGCGCATCCTGCGCTACAACACCCTCTACACCATCAACCCGGACGGCTCCCACGAGGAGACGCGCGAGTGGGAGGTGAAGATCCTCAAGGAGCAGGCGGTCGAGCGCATGAAGCGCGCCTCGATCAGCTACAGCACCAGCATCCAGACCGCCAAGGTGCTGGCGGCCTATACCCGCAAGGCGGACGGGCGGCGCGTCGATGTGCCGGAGTCGAACTACCAGGTCGACGCCAGCGGCGGGCGCGAGGCGGGCCAGCCGGCGTTCTCCGACATCACCTCGATGCAGGTGATTTTCCCCGAGGTGGCGGTGGGCGACAGTGTGGTGTTTTCCTACAAGCTGACCAACAAGGAGCCGATGTTCCCCGGCCATTTCTCGGTGGTCGAGAGCGTGCCGGCATACTCCGCCTACGATGCCATGTCGATCCGCATCGACGCGCCCGCCGCGCTGTGGACGCAGTACAGCGTGAACGGCATGACCGAGGCGCAGAAGACCGAGAAGGACGGGCGCAAGCTCTACGAGTGGACCTACAGCAACCCCAACCCGGTGCGCCCCAAGCGTACCAACTGGAGCGTCTACGACTTGGAGAAGGAACCCAGCCTGTTCTTCTCCACCTTCCGCGACTATGCCGAGATCGCGGAGGGCTACGGTGCCCGCGCCCGGCCGCGCGCCGCCGTCACCCCGCGCGTGCAAAAGCTGGCCGACGAGATCGCCGGCGGCAAGAAGGAGCCGCGTGAAGCGGCGCGCGCCCTCTACGACTGGGTGGCGGTGAACATCCACTACGCCGGCAATTGCATCGGCCTGGGCGCGGTGGTGCCGCGCGATCTCGACTTCGTTCTCGACAACCGCCTGGGCGATTGCAAGGACCACGCGACCCTGCTGCAGGCCCTGCTCGCCGCGCGCGGCATCAAGAGCGCGCAGGCGCTGGTCAATTCGGGCAGCAGCTACCGCCTGGCCAAGGTGCCGGTGGTCTCGATGGTCAACCACGTCATCACCTACCTGCCCGAGTTCGACCTGTATGCCGACTCCACCTCCGACGACACGCCCTTCGGCATGCTGCCCTTCGGCGATGCCGACAAGCCGGTGCTGCTGGTCGACGGCTTCCGCGACGGCGCGCGCACCCCGCCCAGCCCGGTCGGCGCCAACGAGCAGGTGATGAAGACGCACATCAAGATCGCCGCCGACGGCGCCATGAGCGGCGAGGTCGACGTAAGCCTGCGCGGCACCTACGCCGCCGACGCCCGCTCGCGTTTCCGCACCCTGGATGCGCAGACCGAGCGCGATTTCGTGAAAAACATGTTCCGCTCCGGCGGCTACATCGGCAGCGGCAGTATCAACCGAGACGCCGCCGCCGCCCTCGCCGATACCTATCGCTATGGTGCCAGGTTCGAGGTCAAGGGCATGCTCCCCCTGCCCGGCGCCGGCGCCTTCAACCTGACGCCGATGTTCTTCAGCTTCGCCCCGGTGAGCCGCTTCGCCGCCGCCGCCAACGGCGAGGAGGACCCGGCATATGAAGGCACCTGCGGCAGCGGCCGTTCGGTCGAGGAGTATGTCTATGAGCTGCCGAAGAACATGAAAATCATCTCCCTGCCCCCGGCAGCCAAATTCGGCAACGGCTACCTCGCCTACGCCGCCAGCTACACCATGAAGGGCAACGTGCTCACCGTCAAGCGCGCGGTCGACGATCGCACCAAGGGCAATGTGTGCAGCGCCAAGGTGCTGCTGGAGACGCGCGATTTCGCCGTGAAGATCTTCGCCAACCTGAAGGCGCAGGTGGTCTACAAATGAAAAAACGCGAGCCCCACGGCTCGCGTTTTGTGTCTGCCTGGCCACGCCAGCCTGCGGCGCCGCCCCAACGGCGGGCCCGCGGGCGCCCTCACACCCGCGGGCCCTTCTCCACAATGGCGGCCCCCACTCTCTCTTGAGAGGTTCCCGCTCTCTCTCCTCAGCACAGCTTTACGGCATGCAACGCGATGCTTGCCGGCTTACCCGGCACCGCGTGGCGCCGAATCCTGTCGGCCCGCTTCTTCGTGATCGCTTCGGGATCGCTCCGGGATCGCTCCGGGATCGCTCCGGGATCGAAGAAGCCGGGCCGCTTCACTCTTTTTCCGCCGCGGGCCTTGCCCGCCGTACCACTACTGTCTGCCGCGCCCCGGCCCTCGCGATAGCGGGCCGGGCGTTGCGTATCCTTTGCCTCAGGCGAGCAGGCGCATGCGCAGGCCGAGCACATCGCCGCGCCAGGCGTCCATCTCGCCGGACTCTTCCCACAGTTCGCGCAACTCCGAGCCTTCGGCCAGCACCCGGTCGATCACCTGCACCGCGCGAGTCACCAGGCCGGCGTCCGGCTCCGGGCGCATTTTCGCGATCCAGCGTTTGAGCAGCGGTTCGGCGCTCGCCAGCAGGCCCGCATGGCCGCGCGAGATCGCCACCACTTCGGCTGCCACCAGGGCACGCGCCGCCATTGGCGCTTCCAGATATTCGTCCGCCAGGTCGAGCACTTCGTCCAGCGTGCGCTCCACCAGTTCCAGGCCGCGCTGCTCCTCCAGCTCGGCGAGCCAGTCGGCGGCATCGTCGTTGGCAAACGAATCGACGGCCCAGCTACCCATGTCTTGCTCCGGTGTTCCGCCGCACTGATGTGCTGGATGTTTTTTAAGGTCCACGCCACTTTGCCGCAATGTGAGAGAAAAAACAATTCGACTTTAGTAGGGGGTCGACGTGAAAAACCACGCGGGGGAGGATGCGGGAGCCGGCGGCGCGATGATCAAGATCGTCCCCTTAAGCGGAACGCATAGGGGCGCGCGGCGGCGGGGCGTTCGAAGGGGCGCCTGTTGCCGGCGTGTACCGGTTGGTTCGCGCCGGCCGCGCCGCCGTGCAAGCATCTGGCCCCGCAGTCCCGCAGTCCCGCAGTCCCGCAGTCCCGCAGTCCCGCAGCCCCGCAGCCCCGCAGCCCCGCAGCCCCGGCGACTCAGCCCGTCAGCGACTTCGACAAATCCTTGAACACCCTGGCCGTGCGGCCGCGCGCGTAGAGGGCGAACAGGAGCAGCGAGCGGCCGGTGACCTCGTAGACCTCGCCCGCTTCAAAGGCCGGCAGCTCTTCGCGCACCGGCACGTTGGTGTCGATCAGGCAGCTCCACAGTTCGCTGCCGGGGATGGTGGGCAGGGTGAAGCGCACCACGTCGTGGTGGGCGTTGAGCACCAGCAGGAGGGTGGCGTCCGAAGCCGGGCGGGCGATGCCGCTGGCGCGCGCGCGGCCGTCGATCACCATGCCGAAGCAGCGCATCGCGGAATCAGCCCATTGCTCCTCGGTGAGGTCGGCGCCGGCGGGGCTGAGCCAGCGTACTTCATGCAGTTGCAGCTGCTCGTCGTAGGCGCCGGTGAGAAAGCGGCCGCGCCGCAGCACGGGGAGGGTGTGGCGCAGGGTGGTGAGCTTGCGCACGAAGTCGCGCAGGTTGGCGCCGTCGGTGGTGCCGCTGGTGGTGGCATTGGCGGCGCCGTTGGTGGTGGCATCGGCCGGACTGTTCGCCTCTCCGCCCGCCGCACCGCCGGGCGCGCCATCGGCAGCGCTACTGGCCACATCATTGGCTTGGCCGCCGGTCATCCTATCGGTTGCCCCTTTGATGACTCTCTTGATCACGCCTCTGACCGTTCCGCCGGCTATGCCGCCGGCGGGCCTTCCGCCTGCATCCCCGGTTACGTGTTCCCCGCCGCCCTCCAGCAGGCTCCAGTCGACCCAGCTGATCTCGTTGTCCTGGCAGTAGGCGTTGTTGTTGCCCTGCTGGGACCGGCCGAACTCGTCGCCGGCCACCAGCATCGGCGTGCCCTGGGAGAACAGCAAGGTGGCGAGCAGGTTGCGCTTCTGGCGTTCGCGCAGCGCGCGGATGTCGGGGTCGTCGGTCGGCCCTTCGGCGCCGCAGTTCCAGGAGAGGTTGTCGGAGTGGCCGTCGCGGTTGTCTTCGCCGTTGGCCTCGTTGTGCTTGTCGTTGTACGAGACCAGGTCGTGCAGGGTGAAGCCGTCGTGCGCGGTGATGAAGTTGACGCTGGCCCAGGGGCGGCGGCCGCTGTGGTTGAACTTGTCGCCCGAGCCGGTGAGGCGCGCGGCCAGCTCCGGCGCCATGTGCTCGCCGCCTTTCCAGAACTCGCGCGCGGTGTCGCGGAAGCGGTCGTTCCATTCGGCCCAGCCGGCCGGAAAGCCGCCCACCTGGTAGCCGCCGGGGCCGCAGTCCCAGGGCTCGGCGATCATCTTCACGCTCGAGAGGATCGGGTCCTGCCGGCAGGCGGAGAGAAAGCCGTTGTCGTAGTCGAAGCCGTGCGGCTCGCGGCCGAGGATGGTGGCGAGGTCAAATCGGAAGCCGTCCACCTGCAATTCGGTGACCCAGTAGCGCAGGCTGTCGGTGACCATCTGCAGGGTGCGCGGGTGCGAGATGTTGAGGGTGTTGCCGGTGCCGGTGTCGTTGATGTAATAGCGCTTCTGCTCGGGCAGCAGGCGGTAGTAGCTGGCGTTGTCGATGCCGCGAAACGAGAGCGTGGGGCCGCGCTCGTTGCCCTCGGCGGTGTGGTTGTAGACCACGTCGAGGATCACCTCCAGCCCGGCCTCGTGGAAGCGGTCGATCATCTGCTTGAGCTCGTCCGGCGCGCCGGGGCCGCGCGCGAAAAAGCGCGGGTCGGCGGAGAAAAAGCCCAGGGTGTTGTAGCCCCAGTAATTGGTCAGGCCCTGCTCCAGCAGGTGGCTGTCGTTGGCGAAGGCGTGGATCGGCAGCAGCTCGACGGAAGTCACGCCCAGGCTCTTGATGTGCTCGATCACCGCCGGGTGGCCGAGACCCTCGAAGGTGCCGCGCAAAGGCTCGGGCACGGCGGGATGCAGCTTCGTGTAGCCGCGCACATGCGTCTCGTAGAAGATGGTGCGCTCCCACGGCACGCGCACGCCCAGCGGGTGCTCCCACTTGAAGGACTGGTCGACCACCTGGCACTTCGGCACGAAGGGGGCGCTGTCGCGCTCATCGAAGGTGAGGTCCTCGCCCTCGGCGCCGATGGTGTAGCCGAACAGCGCGTGGTCCCACTGCAACTCGCCCACGTGCGCCTTGGCATACGGGTCGAGCAGCAGCTTGTGGTGGTTGAAGCGGTGCCCGTTCTCCGGCTCGTAGGGCCCATGCACCCGGTAGCCGTACACCGTGCCCGGCCTCAAGCCCTTCACGTGCACATGCCACACCTCGTCGGTGTACTCCGGCAACTCGATGCGCTCGGTCTCCTTTTTGCCCTTGGCGTCGAACAGGCACAGCTCGACCTTGGTGGCGTTCGCCGAAAACAGCGCGAAGTTCACGCCCTCGCCGGTGAGCGTGGCGCCGCGCGGGAACGGCGAGCCTTCGCTGATACGGTTGTCCGGCATGTGGCGACCCCTGCTTGATGTTGGTGCTGGTGTTGGTGCGCAACGCGCTTGAGCAGGTGTAGCAGGGCGCGTGCCACGCCGCGGTTACGGCCCAGCGCAGTGCGCGGGGGGTGTCGCCCGGGAGTGGAAACAAGCTCGAAAGCGGCAAACTGGCATACGTGCCCCGTCCCGCGCGTGTGCAATCTACCTGCAATAGTTGCCGGTTTGCAGGCCGGCGCGCGCCTTCAGGCGGCGCAGGCCAGGCGCAGCAGCAGCATTGCCTGCGCGAAGGTCCAGGCGTAGAGGCGCGCCGCGCGCGGGTCCGGGGTGCCAGCGCGGTTCCACAGCCGCCCAAGCAGGATGGCGGCGAGCATCGGCGTGACGAACAGGGTCAGCAGGCGCCCCAGCGTGTCGCGTACCAGCAACTCCGGAAAAAGCCGCGCGCTCAGTGCTCTCCCTGCGCGCGCATCCGCCAGTCGCGCTTTTCCAGCGCGCGCACGTTCGGCGCGTCCTTCAGCGTCAGCAGGTAGGGCAGCAGGCGCGCCAGTTCGTCGTCATCCGTCCGTCCTTCGAACGGGCGCACGCGCACCAGGTTGCCGTAGTGGCGGCTGAACTTCTCCGGTGAGTCGTCGATCATCAGCACGTGCTCCAGGGCGTGGCCCTTGCGGCGCAGCTTGTCGAGATTTTTCGCCCATATGATGGAGTAGTTCTCCGGGTCGAAGCGCGGCGTGCAGCGCTCGCGCGACCAGACGAATTCGAGCGGGTGCGCGGCGAACAGCGCCTCGACCACGCCTTGCGCGTAGCGCTTCCCCGAAGAGGTCCACACCGCGAGCCGGAAATGCGCCGCGCAGCGGGCGATGAACTCGTGCGCATGGGGCCGGATGTAGACGTGATAGCCGGCGAAGGCGAAATCGGCCGGATGCGCCAGCGGCGCCTCGGCGGCGTAGACCAGGGTTTCGTCGAGGTCGAGGATCAGGAGCTTTTCCATGCGGGGCGGTGAGGCATGGCGATCGGCTTGAATTGCCGGTGGGGCGGTGCATGGGACTGCAGCGGCGCGGCGCCGGCGCATGCCGGGCCGCCGGCCGATCAGTCGCAGCGCAGCCCGGTCTGCTTCCTGAACGCCGCCGCCGACTCCGGGCTCTCGTGGGTCAGCAGGGCGCAGGCGGTGAAGTTGCCGACCATGCGGTGCTGCGTGCGGTCGATATAGCTCCAGTCGTAGATCTCGGCGCGCGTGAAGGTCATGCTCTGGCCCTGGCGCACGCTTTTCACCGAGCGCGGCGTGTTGTTGAGCGTGCCGGTGAAGCGGCTGCCTTCGCGCTCCAGGTTGCCGATCCAGAAATATTCATTGAACCCGGCTTCGCTGATGCGGATTTTCACCGAATATGACTCGGTATCCTGCGGCGGCGCGTCGAGCAGCTTGATGAAGCTGTCCAGGCTGTCGCGCGCCTTTCTGAAGGCCGCCGCCATCGCCGGGTCGTCGCCCGGCACCAGGGTGAGTTCGTCGCGATTGGCCCGGTCCACTAGGCTCTGGGCGGAAGCCCACGCGGGCAGGCCGAGAAACAAGGCGCAGGCCAGCAGCAGATAGGTGCTCTTGTTGTTGACGTGCATTGCATCGCCCCTGTTCGCGCGGCGTGTTTCACGCCGACAAGAGTGAATATACAGAAGAGCGCGCGGGCGTGCCTGCTTTTCCCTCGCACGGCGCATGCAAGTTGCCATGCATGCGGGCGCGCTTTGTCGCACTGCCCTTAGGCGAGCATGTCGCCGTGCTCGTTCCAGATCGCGCCGACATTGCGCCGTCCCGGCGCGCGGCCGCCGAGGATGGCGTCGAACGCGATGCGCATCCGCCGCGCCGAGCACGCCGGCGGCGGCGTGTTTTGTTCCGAAATCAAGGTCTTTGTCAATAAAGACCTTGATTTTGGAACATTTGCCACATCTCCCGAGAGGTCGCTCCCAAGGACAGCAAGCAGCCCAACTGCACGTTGGCCGCGGTCGATGTAGCTCAGGTCGTAGATTTCGGCGCTGGTGAAGGTCATGCTCTGACCTTGCCGCACGCTGGTGACCGCGCGCGGCGCGCGGTCCGTACCCGAATCAGGCGAGCATGTCGCCGTGCTCGTTCCAGATTGCGCCGACATTGCGCCGTCCCGGCGCGCGGCCGCCGAGGATGGCGTCGAACGCGATGCGCATCTGCCGTGCCGCGCGCGCTGGCGGCATCTCGCCGATGCCGGTGCCCAGGCCCGGCACCAGCAGGCTTTCGATCGTGCGCACTGACTTCTTGTTGTGTGCCTGCACGGCGATCAGCGCGGCGCGCATGGCGAGGTAGACGTTCACCGTGCGCGGGATCGAGGAGGGCACCCGCATGGTGGGCGCGCTGACCATGTAGGGAATGGCCTTGTGCTGCGTGGCCAGCACCAGCGCCTGGCCGACCGGCAGCTCGCCGTGGTGGTGCTGGTTGATCTGCTCCTGCAGCCGGCCCTCGATTTCGTAGCCGAAATGGCGCGCGTAGGCCAGGTCGATACCGCCGTCCATGTCGCCGAAGCTGTTGGCGGGGCTGACGATGGCATCGGCTTCGAGTTCGAGGATGTCGCCCTGCGAAACCTCGACGTTGCCAAGGTCCGCGAAGGCCTCGCGCCAGGCGGCGACGATGTCGGCATTGAGGTCGCGCAGGTGCAATGAGAGCATATAAGCATTATACGGAAGGGCCCCGCGATATACTCGGCGCACCGCTGCCGCGTCACCACTTTTGCGTCACGCGACAGCGGCGCCCGTCACCCAATAAATCAGATCCGAGACATGCGACCCAAACTCCGCCTCCTCGCGTCCGCCATCGCGCTGGCCGCTCCCCTTGTTGTTTCCATCGCTGTCTCCTCCGCCCACGCGCAAAGCGCCCCCTGGCCGAGCAAGCCGATCAAGCTGATCGTGCCCTTCCCGCCCGGCGGCCCGACCGACCTGGTGGGCCGCGAAGCGGCGCGCGTGCTGCGCGAAGGCCTGGGCGTCGGCGGGAATGGAGAAGCGGCTGTCGTCGTGGTGGACAACCGCCCGGGCGGCAACGGTACCGTGGGCCTGGAAGTGCTCGCCAAGTCGCCGCCGGACGGCTACACCTTCGGCCTGACCGCCATCACCCTGGCCATCGCCCCGCATCTGGGCAACGCGCCCTTCGACACCTTCAAGGACTACAGCTACATCAGCAACCTGGTGAGCATGTCGCCGCTCCTGGTCGCCAACCCGTCCACGCCGGCCAGCAACCTGCCCGAGCTGGTGGCCTACGCGCGCGCCAACCCCGGCAAGCTCTCCTACGGCACGCCCGGCGTGGCGACCATTCCGCACCTCTCCGCCGAGCTGCTCTCGAAAGCGGCCGGCATCAAGATGATGCACATCCCCTACAAGGGCGCGACCCAGCAGATCCAGGATCTGCTCGCCGGCGTGACCCCGCTCGACTTCCAGAGTTCGCTCGTGGTTGCCCTGCCGCACATCAAGGCCGGCAAGCTGAAAGCGATCGCCGTGCTCACCCCGCGGCGCAGCCCGCTGCTGCCGGACGTGCCCACCGCTGTCGAAGCCGGCTACAAGGACGTGGCGATCAGCCCCTGGTTCGGCTTCGGCGGCCCCGCCGGCCTGCCGCTTGATATCGTCAAGCGCAGCAACGCCGCGCTGGTCAAAGGCATGCACACCAAAGAGACGGTGGACCGCTTCACCGGCATCGGCGCCACCGTGCATACGGATACGCCCGAGCAGTTCACCGCCTATGTGAAGAGCGAGTACGCGCGCTGGGGCGAGGTGATCAAGAGCACCGGGGTGAAGGCGGAGTAGCATCCTCGCCTGGGCTTGCGCGGCGAAGACGATGGATGGCACCATGTTTCCCGCGAGCAGGCGGACGCTGCGCGAGATGCCGGGTGGCACCGGGGTTGAGGAACCCCCTGATCTTGAGCGCCTCGCGCAAGAGGAATGGCGCGGCGGTTGATTTGCCCGTGCCATTCGGCACCGCGATCACGGCCATGCCCGGTTTCTCCATGCGGCATCCTGCCAAGTGGGAAGGAATGGACCGGTCACCAGGCTTTACCGTGCCCCGGACCGCAAAGATAGGCGGCGCGCGAAGCGGAATTGCGCAGCCCGCGAATGACTCCGCCAGGGCTTGGGGTTCCGCGGTGCCATCTCCCTCCCCAGCGCCTAAGCGCGAATCAGCGCATACTCGCCCCAGATATATCTCCCCAATCGGAAATAGTCTTTCGACACCCGTCGGCGCAGTCAACCGGGATTTCCGTGATGCAAACCGCGATCGCTTGGCCGCCCAACGGCAGCACGATGGGCGCGCTGGTGCGGGAGATGGACTGGGCCGCGCACCCGCTCGGACCGGCCGCCGACTGGCCCGTCAGCCTGCGCATCGCCGTCACCGCCGCGCTCGATTCGCCGCTGCCCACCGTGGTGCTGTGGGGCGATGGGCTGACGCAGATCTACAACGACGCCTACCGGCCCATCCTCGGCCTGCGCCACCCGCAGGCGATGGGGCAGGCGACGCAGGCGTGCTGGCCCGAGGTGTGGGGCTTCAACGAGCCGGTCTACCGCGGCGTGCTCGCCACCGGCACCAGCGTCTATTTCGAGGACCAGGAGTTCGCCATCAAGCCTTGGGGCACGGTCGAGAAGCGCTATTTCTCGGTCAGCTACGCGCCGGCGCGCGACGAGCAAGGCGCGATTCGCGGCGTGATCGTGATCGCGGTGGAGACCACCCAGCGGGTGCGCGCGGAGCTTGAGCGTCTCGCTTTCACCAAGGCGAACCAGATCGCCTCCGACCAGTTGCGCCAGATGTTCCAGCAGGCGCCCAGCTTCATGGCGCTGCTGCAGGGACCCAGCCATGTGATCGATATCACCAACGCGGCCTACCAGCGCCTGCTGGGCGGGCGCGACGTGATCGGCAAGCCGCTGCGCACCGCCATCCCCGAAGCGGGCGCGCAAGCGTTTTTCGACCTGCTCGACGAGGTGTACCGCTCCGGCACTCCCTACATCGGCACCGAGATGCCGTTCGCCCTGCTCGACCCGACCACCGGCATGCCGGCGCCGGTGCGCTACCTCGATTTCGTCTACCAGCCGATCCGCGATGCCGACGGGCAGGTGTGCGCCATTTTCGTCCAGGGCAGCGACGTCACCGAGCGCAAGCGCGTCGGCGCCGTGCTGGCCGATACCGACCGGCGCAAGGACGACTTCCTCGCCATGCTCGCCCACGAGCTGCGCAACCCGCTCGCCCCGATCGCCAACGCCGCCGCCCTGCTGACCCAGCCCGGTGCCGAGAAGGTCGGCGTGCAGCGCATCGGGGAGATCATCGTGCGCCAGGCGCGCCAGATGACGCGCCTGCTCGAAGACCTGCTCGACGTCTCGCGCGTCACCAAGGGGCTGATCACCCTGGAACGCGCGCGCCTGGACATCCGCCAGGCGGTCTCCCACGCCGCCGAGCAGGTGCGCCCGCTGATGGCGGAGCGGCGCCACCAGCTCGTCCTGCACATGAGCGAGGAAGCCCTGCACGTCGAAGGCGACCGCGCGCGGCTGATCCAGATCTTCGCCAACCTGCTCAACAACGCCGCCAAATACACGCCCGAAGGCGGCGAGATCGTGCTCACCGTGGCGCGCGCCGGCGCGCAGGTCGCCGTCAGCGTGCGCGACAACGGCCTGGGCATCAGCGCCGACTTTCTGCCCCACGTGTTCGATATCTTCACCCAGGCCACCCGCACCGCCGGCCGCAACCAGGGCGGCCTGGGGCTGGGCCTCTCGCTGGTCAAAAGCCTGGTCGAGCTGCAGGGCGGCGTGGTCGGCGCCGTCAGCGAAGGCCTGGGGCGCGGCAGCCAGTTCGCCGTCTCCCTGCCGCTGCTTCAGGAGACGCCGCGCAAGAACGGCGCGCAACCCGGCGTCCAGGCGCAAGCCGAGGCGGCCCCCTTGGGCATCATGGTGGTCGACGACAACGCCGACGCCGCCGACATGCTGGCCCTGGTGCTGGGCATGTCGGGCCACCGGATGAGCGTCGAGCGCAGCGGCGAAGCCGCCCTGCGCCGCGCCGCCGCCGCCCCGCCCGACGTGATGCTGATCGACATCGGCCTGCCCGACATGGAAGGCTACACCCTGGCCCGCCTGCTGCGCGCCGCCGGCCCCACCGCGCATACCGTGCTGATCGCCTGCACCGGCTACGGCCAGCCCAAGGACCGTGAACGCTCGCGCCGGGCGGGCTTCGCCCACCACCTGGTCAAGCCGGTCGATATCGCGCATCTGCTGGCACTGCTGGAAACCCTGCGCGGCCGGCACGACCCACACGCCTCGCACGCCTCAGTCGACTCGCACGACTCACACGACAAGGCGGCGCCACCCGCGGAGGCATCGGCCGCCGCCTAGCAGCAGGCCGTGCCGCCGCACCTGGGCCGCGCCGGCCGCGCGCCCGTATCCGTCGAGCACTTACCGCTTTCCCCTCACCAGAGTAGGACAAACAAGGACAGCCTGATGCGTAAGCAAGGACTAAGGTGGGGTTGTTGGTAGACCCCGGAGATAAAGTGTATCAAGCGCTGCTGGACAGAAGGAACATCCTGCGCGCCGAGATGGATGCCGCGAGCCAGGCAATGGACCTGACCAACCAGATTCTGATCGAGCGCGTCGAAGACGTCAGCGCCAACCGGCCGATCGAGCATCCCATGCTGCACTACCTGGACGCCAACGACCTGGCCGCCGAACTGTGGATGCGCGCGCGCAAGGAATTGAGGGACTTCTCGCAGCAGTATCCGGAGATCCGTTGATCGGCCGAGGGTAGGCCGGCACGCGAAGCACGAGACTTCGCAGGATACCCATCAGCAAGGGCACCCGCGGGCTGGTGGCGGGCTGCGTGCTGGCACGCCGGCAGCGAGTTGGCGTGCCACTGGTCTCCAGCCTGCCGGCGCCGCCAAGCCGGCCTCAGGGGCCACGGCATGGCGGCGCGGCTGCCTCGCTAAACTTACGCCTTCTTCGCCCAGGCCGCGCACCAGCCCGTGCCGCTCACCAGCTTGTTGCCGAACGCGCCGCAGGGCGCGGAGGCGTCGGTGGGCTTGCCCTGGTAGAGCTGGCAGCCGGAGCAGACACGGCCGGCGGCAAAGGTGGGAAATTTCTTGGTGTCGACCTTGGTGGCGTCTTCCTTGTAGCCCAGGGCGGTGGCGGTGGGGTCGGACTCGGCGAGCTTGGCGGCTTGCGCGTGGGCGGTGAGGGTGTGGGCCCCGGCAAGCAGGGTGGCGGTGGATGCGGCCTTGATCAGGAACTGGCGGCGGGCTGTCATGATTTTTCCTCGGGGGAGTTACGGATAGCTGCAGCGGGTAGCTGTAGTGGGTAGCTGCACCGCCGCGTCGGCGTGTGACGGACCGGCGGGCGGCGCAGCCCGCATTTATACGCCGATGGCGCGCCGCCGGCAGCATCCGGAGAGGAAAATTTTTTGTGACAACAGGACTTCAGTGCGATGACTCGACGCGGTGCTTTGGTGCGGCGCCTTGGCATGGCGATGCAGTGCCGCGCTTCATCGCGGTGATTCGAGATGGCGCTTCAGTGGGGTGTCCCGGTGTGGCGATTCGGAATCACGCTTCAATGCGGCGTTCAGTGTGGTGCTTCATCGCAGCGCTTCAGCGCAATGCTCCATCGCCTCGATTCCACGCAACGCTCCCGCGCCGCGCTCACCGCAAGCACCGCGCGGCGTAGCCGCGTAGTGCAGCCGCGTAGTGCAGCCGCGTAGTGCAGCCGCGTAGTGCAGCCGCGCAGTGCAGCCATCCGCCGCGCCGCGGCCCGCCCGCGGCTACGCCGCCACCTGCGGGTTGCTGCGCCAGATCTTGAAGTTGAGCAGCGCCGCGAAGCTGATCCATGCGAGATAGGGAATGAAGAGCGCGCCGGCCAGCGGCATCACGCGCCAGAAGCTCACCATCGTCACCGCGACCACCGCCCACAGCAGGGTCATGTCGAGCAGCGCCACGTCGGGCCGGTGGCGGCCGAAGAAGATCCAGCTCCACATCGCATTGAGCACCAGTTGCGCCACGTACAGGGTGAGCGGGGCGAGCGGCCCGCCGAAGCCTTCCCAGCTGGTGTCGGACCAGACCAGCCAGGCGGCGGCCCCCATCAGCAGGTAGAGCACCGTCCACACCGGGCCGAAGATCGAGTCCGGCGGGTTCCACGCCGGCTTGTTGAGCTTGAGGTACCACGCGTCGGGCATGAAGCGCGCGCCGGCCCAGGCGGCCGAGAGGGTCAGCACCCCCCAGAACACCGCGCCCAGCGTCAATTCGAGAATATCGCCGTTCATTGCTTGTTTCCTTGCCTGTTGCCTTTGAGACATGCCGCCGGCGCCGTGAAGGCGGTTCGCCCTCGCGCGCCGGCGGCACTTTGAAGAGTCTTTTGGACCCGGACGCGAAAAGCGATGTTCCGCCCAACGCGTGTTTTCAGGGGTTACGGTTTGTAACCTGATGTTGCGGGAGCCCCGTTGCTGCAATGTTAAGGCGACATTGCCGGAACATTGCTATGCGTTTCGGGATGGACTGTCCCATGCGCTCAACAATGCGCCGCGCCCGCCCGCCGGCGCGGCGCCCCAGGCGTAAAATGGGGTTCTTCGCGGTCCTTGCAAGGAGCGCCCGATGAAATTCTTCGTACCCCGCCCGCGCGGCATTTTCCCGCGCGGCATTGCCCCGCGCGCCTGGCGATGCGCCTGGCCCTGCGCCCTGCTGCTCGCCGCCTGCGCCACCGGCCCGGGCATGGCGCAAAAGAATGCCCAGGTGCGCGAGCTCGCGCGGGCCTACAGCCAGTCGCTGGAACGCGACACGCGCCTGGCCCCGCTGTGGGAGAAGATGCCCAGCGCGGCCAACGAGGCCACGCCCGACATGCTCGCGCGCACCGATTACGCCGGCCCGCCCGACAAGGCCCTGCTGCGCGACCTCTCGCAACGGGCCCTGGCCCACCGCCGGAGCCTGGCCGCGCTGCTGCGCGGCAACGGCGTGGACGCGCGTCTGATCGAGCTGTGGGAACAGGGCGCCGACGCCGGCGATGCGTTGCGCGCGCAACTGCATAACGGCGCGATCTCCTGGGGCGTCTACAACACGCGCATGCGCGAGGTGCACACGGCGCAGCGCATCGCCCTGGCCGAGGCGCAGGAGGCGCTCGAGGCGCGCGACGCGGCGCAGTTGCAGCGCGCCCAGCGCAGCACGCAGGAGGCCTATCTCGCCGCGCTGGCGGCCGCGCCGGCCGGCCCCGCGCGCACCATGCGCAACTGCGAGACCATCGGCCGGGCGCTGTATTGCGAGTGAGCAAGGGGCGAGGCGCATGAAACCCCTATCGGCGCATGCCGCGGCCGCGCGCTGGGGCGCTCGCCTGCTGGCCTTGGGGACAGGCCTGCTGCGCCTGTTTGCGATGGAGATCACCGTGGCGGCGGTGATCGTCACGGCATACTGGCTGGTGAAGCTGATGCAACCGGTGCACTACGCCTGAGCACCTGCGTGCCTGAGCGCGCAACAGCTTGCGCCGCCCGCGCGCGGCGCGCCGGCCGGCGCTGCCGGCCCCAAGCTAGCTCTCGCCCAGTTCCTTCCTCTCCAGCGCCGCGATCTTTTCCATGTTGAAGCGGCGCTGATCTTCGGCGCCCGGCTCGGCGATGGTGTCGGGGTGGTTGGTTTCGAGGTAGGCGTGGTAGCGCTGCGCGGTGGCGGCGAAGTCGGCGTGGCCGCTCAGGCGCATCGAGGTGACCAGCAGGTTCCAGCCCCACACGCAGGGGCTGCTCTCGAGGCGCGGGATCAGGGTCTCGATGATCTTCTCGTACTCGCCCAGCGACAGGCAGTAGGTGAGGTAGCCGGCCAGGGCGCTGTCGCCCAGCTCGACGGTGGTGACGTAATTGACTTCGACCTTGGCGGCGGCGCTCCTGAGCGCCTGGGCCTGCTCGCCGGCGGAGAGGCGCTTTTCCGGTTCGGAGGCGGCAGGGGCAGGAGAGGCAGGGGCGGCAGCGATGGCGGAAGCGGCGGCAGGGGCGGGCGCGGCGGGCCTTGCGGCCGGCGCGGAGGCCGGAGCCGGCGCGGAGGCCGGAGCAGAGGCGGGCGCAGCGACGGGAGCAGCGGCGGGAGCAGCGGCGGCGGCAGGAGCGGTGAGCGGAGAGGCCATGGCGGCGGCCATCTTGCCCAGCGCGCCGGCCTGCAGGTGGCCGTTGGTACTGCTGGCGGCGCGCGCGTGGGCGACCTTGGCGCTGAGCTTGGCCATCGCCTCCTCGGCGTCCAGGGTGCGGTTCGGGCCGGTGGTGTTGAGGGTCTTGTTGGGGCTGGTGGTGTTCAGCGTCCTGTTGGGGCCGGTGCTGCCCAGGGTCCGGTTCGGCCCGGTGGTGCCGAGAGGGTCGCCGCGCACCGCGTCGACGCGCGTGGCCATGCCGGCGCCGGGCACGGTGTTGCCCGCGGTGTTGCCCGCGCTGTTGCCCAAGACGGCGCCGCTGCCCAGGTGCTCGCGCGCGCCGTCGGCCAGGGTGATCAGCGGGCTCTTGGCGGGCAGCTTGTCGCGGATATTCTCGATCTCGCGCGCCAGCTTGGCGAGCACGTCGCCGGGAAAGCGGATGCGCGTGTTGTTGCGTTCCACCGTCTGGATCAGCAGCAGCAGGAGCGGCAGCTCGCGGGCGCGCGCGGTGTCGCGCAGCACGTAGCGCAGGTCGAGCAGGATGGCCGAGCGTGTCTCGGGGGTGAGCGAATAGACGAACTCGGGCGGCTGGCCGCGCGCCTGCTGGTTCATCAGGGTTTTGAGCTGTTCAAGCATGGTCGGTAATGGCGCGCTGGGCTGGACGGGGGGCTGGGATACTAAACGAGCGCCCGGGATGCGGGACATATGCAGGGGTACCTGCAAGCAAGACGCCTGCCCGGTCGGTTCACCGATTCGGCGCGGGCACGCCCCGCAAGGCAAGCCGCGGCCCGGCGGCCGGCCGCGCCGGCGCCCATCTGTAAGTCAAAGCTGGCCATCTCCCTTGCATACCCTTCGCGTGTTGTCGCGCCGGCCCGTTGTCCGGCGCTTGTGGTCGCGGCGCTTGCGCCCGCGCCTGTTTCTGCTTATTCCGCTTGAGGTCGTGCCCGGCGTTTTCCGCCTTTTATGTGCCGCTGTTGCTGCTGCTTGTGCTGCTTCCGACTCCACGTGCTGCTGCGCCGGCCATGGCCGGCGGACCTTCCAGCGCGTGCCACGCACCAGATTACGCCCGGTTGGCCGGCACCGGATGCGCGACGGTATGAAAATTCTACTCCTGCGCGGGCGCGGTGTAACCATGGCCCGCCGGCCGGTGTTTCCCGGGCCGCCTCAGGCCGGCGCTGGCGAACCCCGCGCCTCCTCCAGCAAGCCGTCTTCCGCCATCGCCGCGATGCACGCGCTCACATAAGGCAGCATGCCCGCCACTCCCAGCAGCAGCGCCCACGCGCCGAAGGCGCCCAGCCCCGCGTCGCGCAGCAACTGCGCGAGCGTCACCAGCGCCAGCACCAGGCTGAGCACCGCCAGCACCGCGTTCAGCACCTGGGCGACGCGGTACAGCGCCGGCACGCGCCGCCACAGCAGCAGGCTGGCCACGTTATACGCATGCGCGATCAGCGGCAGCGAGCCGAACAGCAGCATGGCCCAGCCCCGGCGCGCGCCCCCGCCGTCCAGCATCCACGAGCCCATCATCACCAGCGCCGGCAGCCCGAGCAGCAGCGCGCCGCCGTTGCACACCAGGGCAAAGGCGCGCCAGCGCCCGAAGCGCAGCTCGCGCGGCCCCTCGCCCAGCGCCGCGCGCGGGGCGGCGTAGGGATTGGGGGCGGAGGCGGCCTCCGGGCCCGCGTCGGGCCCGCGCGGCGCGGGTGGATCGTTCGAGTGCATTTGTTCTATCTTGGCGTCATTGTTTTGGCGGCATGCCTGTTCCAGGCCGGGTCCGGCCACCATGCATCCAGCATATCCCACCCCCGCGCCGCGCGCCAGCCCCCGCGTCCGGCAGGCGTTCCTCCAGGCGGCGGCCGGTGCGGCGGGCGGGGCAGGCGACGTCGCGAAGCCGTGCCGGCCGTTCCGCGTGCCGCCGCGCGGTGATCGGGTGATGAAAACAAAAGTATTGACTACGTGAAATAACATATGTTTTAATGCGTCATCGGCTGCTTGCAGCCCGCCACCGGAGAAGCGCGATGAACCCCGCCCCGTCCGAAGCCGCCCCGGCTTCGCCCGCAGCCGCCCCCGGCGCCCTGGCCGCACCACGCCAGGCCCTGGGGATGGCGCGTCCGGGCCCGAGCCCGAGTCCGGACGCGGAAGCGGAAGCGGACGCGGCGCGTGCGTGTTCGCCCGATATCGCGCCCGAAGGTGACGTGCCGCCAGCCGAGCGTGGCCGTCCCGCCGCCACTTACCCACCCACCCAGCCGCAGGCCCTGAGCATGCCGCGCCGCGCATCGGACCGAGTCACGGACCGCGCGACGGACCGCGAGCCCGGCGTTGCGCGGGAGCTTGCGCCGGACCTTGCGCAAACTCACGCGCGGTCCTTCGCCCGGGTGCGCGCCGACATCGCCGCGCAGGCCCCGGTCGATGCGCTGATCGATGCGCAGGACGCGCTCGCCGAGCTGCAAGCCCGGCTGCGTGACCTGCGCGCGATGCGCCCGGCCACCGCTGCGCTGCTGTTCGGCAGCGACGCGGCCTGGCGCTGCGCGCTGGCGCGGGTGGGAGTGGCGGCGGGGCGGCAGGTCGGTGCGGTCGAGGCCCTGCGCCTGGCCTGCGCCGCCACCCCGGACTTTTCCCTGAACGACATCGCGCGCCCGATCGCCTCCGGCACCCGCGTGCAATGGACTGGAGACTGACATGAAAACCCCGCCCCTCATCACTTCCAAGCCTGCCGCTGTTTCCGGCGCGGCTTCCAGCGCTGCTTGCGCCGCTGTTTCCGCCGGCGCCTTCGCTGCTGCTTCCGCCGCAGCTTCCGTCGCAGCATCTGCCGCAGCTTCCACCGCGGCTTCTGCCATCGTCCCTGCCGCTGTTTCGGTCACCGGTGCCGTCACTGCTTCCGCCACCCCTTCCGCTACCCCTTCCGCCATTGCCTCCGCCGCCAGCCTGGCCGCCGCCCCGCCGCGCGCGCCCCGCCAGTCGCGCCGCGCCGCCGCGCAGGCGCGCGCGCTGCGCAAGGCTGCCGCCCTGAGTTCGTTCAATCCCCGGCACCACGCCGCGCGCAAGGCCGAGATGAAGCGCCGGCGCAAGGAAGCGGCGGCGGCGCGCAGGGAGTCCGCCGCCGGCGCGCCGGCCGCTGCCCCGTGCAATGCCGGCGCTTCCTCCGCGCTCGCCCACACCGCCCGCGCCCTGCGGCATGCGCTGCATCCGCCCGCCGCGTCTCCGCGTGCCGGCGCGCGCCGCGCCCGCGCCGTGACGGTGCAGATCGGGCCGGCCCCGCGCATGCGCCCGCTGGTCCCCGCCCGCCCCCTGGTGCGCGCCGGCGGCGAGGACTTCCGCGAGCATCCCTCGCGCCTGATGCCGGAATGCTGGGAGCCGCACTGGGCCGAGAAAAAGGTGTCGCGCTAGACGGCTCGTCTCCTGGTCATCACGCGCGCCAGTGACCGCATGCGCGGCGCCGCGCGCGGCGGCAACGCAGCAATACAAGCAGCAACGCGGCAATACAAGCAGCGACGCGGCAACACAAGTAACAGCGCGGCAACACAAAAGTAGCAGCGTGGCCACGCGGCAGCGCAGCCACGCAAGCAGCAAAAACGAGCGGCAGCACCATGCCGCGCCTATAGCCGCCCATAAGCGCCCGCGCGCATCCACGCGCGCCCAAGGGGCGTAGCATGTGGAGATACACCGCGCGTGAGCGCAGGCGTATCCGCAGTTGCCGTTGCACCCGCTTGCGCATCGGCATCCGCGTCCAGATCCAGAACCAGCCGCACCGGAGACTACATGTTCCCGCGCCGCCCCGCCCTCTGCGTGGCCCTCGCCCTTGCCGTTCTGCCCGCCGCTGCATTGCCCGTCGCCGCGTTCGCCAAGGGCAGCGGCGGCCATGGCGGCGGTGGTGGCCGCAGCTCCGGCGGCCACAGTCACAGCCACGGCGGCAGCCAGAGCAGCGGCGGCAGCGCCGTCAGCTTCGGCCACGCCCGCAACGGCCGCGCTGCCGGCAGTGCCGTCATCATCAGCGCCGCGCGCGTCCCGCTGTTCGGCGGCATGGGCGGCTACCCGCCCTGCGCGCTGCGCGACGAGTATGGCAACTGCGTGATCTACGGCTCCCCGCCATTGCAAGGCGTCGCGCCGCCGCCACGGCCGAACCAGTCGCGCTACTTCGATCCGGGGCCGGTCAGCGTGCCGTGAGCATGGCGGCGCGGCGCCGATCGCCTGTGCCGCTTGGAGGCGAACGCCGCCTGGTTAAGGTAGGCTCTGGGCGTGCGCATGCACGCGCCATCCTGCCCCCTTGCATTCCCTCCCTGCTCCGATTCGCCCGCATGGCCTTCCGCATTTCCTTCTCCGCATTGTCCGTACCCGTTTACGATGAAGACGACGGGCACGCCCTCCTGCCGCTGGAAAAACTGGCCGATCCCGGCGACCACATCCATGGCCGCCTCGACGTGCTGATCGATGGCCGGGCATTGCCCTACATGGGCTTCTTCGGCGCGCAAGACGTGTGCTTCAACACCTGGATGGGAGAGTTCCGGCAAGCGCTGGCGGAACTGGGCGAGCCGGCGCATGCGGTCTACGTGTTCGACGAAGGCGAGCAGGGCCAGCCGGCCTACGAATTCAGGCGCGAGGGCGAGACCTTGCTCGTCTCGGTGATTGCGTCGTTGCTGACGGGCATGGAAGGAGATGCGGACTACCAGCGGGTCGCCTGCCGCTGGGACGAGTTTCAGTCCGGGCTCGAGACCTTCTTCGCGGACTTGCGCGGCTTCGTCGCCGCCGCATCGCCGCTGGCCGGGGAGGCATGGTGGCGGCACAATATGGGTCTCGCCGGGTGAACGCCGGCAGGCGCGCAAACAATTTACTCTGACCCCAATTTTCCAGAGACCCTTCCATGTCCCGCCAACTGATCAGCTCAGGCTCACCCTTTGAAGAAAACATCGGCTACTCGCGCGCGGTGGCCGATGGCGAATGGGTGTTCGTCTCCGGCACCACCGGCTTCGACTACGCGGCGATGACCATCCCGGAGAACGCGGCCGAGCAGTGCGAGCAGTGCATGCGGAACATCGCCGCCGCGCTCGCGCAGGCGGGCGCAAGCATGGCGGACGTGGTGCGTGTCACCTACGTGCTGCCGGAGCGCGCCGACTTCGAGCCGTGCTGGCCGGTGCTGCGCAAGTATTTCGGCGCGGTGCGCCCGGCGGCGATGATGATCGTGGCGGGGCTGGCCGATGCGCGCATGAAGATCGAGATCGAGGTGACGGCGCGCAAGCGGGCGGGCTGACTGCGCCTTGCCTCGCGTCGCGTCGTTTCGCATCGCGTCGTTTCGCTTGCCCGCCGCTCCGTGCGCGCGGGGCTTGGCGAAGTGCGCTTCTCTTAGGAGAAGAAGCCGATCACCGTTGTCATCTTCGCCCCGTCCGCGCTCAGCGTGGCGATATCGATGCCCTCGCGCAGCATCGCGCCGTCGGCGCCGGTCACCTGCCAGTGGAAGCGCGCGACATGGTGATGCGCATCCACCGCGCCCTGGCGCAGCACGCGCGCGCCGGGGCGCTTTTCGCGCACGCGGTCGATGTGGGCGAGCAGTTCGGCGGGGCTGGCGGTGTGCACGGTGGGGTCGGTGTAGCTCGACTCCGGCGTCATCGCCTGCGCCAGCAGGCGGGCGCGGGCGGCGGGCTCGGGGTCGTTCCAGGCGGCGCAGTAGGTATCGATCAGGGCGGGCAGGTCCATGGCTTTGTCCTTGTCTCGTTATTGTGACGCGCGATTTGACTAACACCGCACCCCCATCATGCGCCAATATTGCCCGGGCCGCTCACCTGCTTACGCTGCCTGCGCATGGGAAATTGACTCTGACCCCAATTAGCTTGATGAACTCTCCACTTCGGCCGGCGTGAAACCGGTGCCGGGCCGCGGCGGCGACGAGGCGGTCGCGCCTTTCGTGGCCGGCGGCGCGCCGGCCTGTTAAGGCATGGCGTGTCTGCCCGCGCGATCAAGCTTGCGCAGTCAACCCGGCCGGGAGGCGCGCGTTATGTATGGACCGGCGAGGGGCCATCCGCGAAGATCCATCCACAAGGGGCCACCCGCAAGGTTTCACCCGCAAGGTCTCACCCGCAAGGTCTCACCCACAAGGTTTCACCCACAAGGTTTCACCCGCAAGGTTTCACCCGCAAGGTTTCACCCGCAAGGTTTCACCCACAGGAGAGCCACATGCCCGGCTTGCCGCGCCGCCGCCTGTTTCGTATCGCCGCCGCGCTGGCGGCTTCAGGCGCGCTGCCGGGCGGCGCTCTCGCGAGCTTGCTGGCCGCCGGCCCGGCGCGGGCCGCCGATGGTGGCGCGGCCGATGGCAGCGCGGCCGATGATGGGGCGCGCGCGCCGGCGCTCACGGCCATGCTGCGCCACCGACTGCTGGTGGCCTCGCTGTACCGGCTCGCGGTGAGCCGCGATTACGCCGGGGACGGCGCGGCCGGCGCGAACCGGGCGGGGTATCGGTGGATCGAGGAGCAGCGTCAGGGCGTGGAGTGGATCGTGCGCGGCTACGCGACGCGCAATCCCGAGTGGCTGCGCCTGGGCTGGAGCCAGCTCGACTGGGGTCTGGCGCGCCAGCAGGGCGACGGCGGCTTCGGTAGCGAGGACCCATTCCATTCGAGCAGCTTTTTCGTCGAGGCGCTGGCACGCGCCTGCCTGATCGACCCGGCGGGAGCGAGCCCGGCGCGCGTCGCCGGATTGGCGCGCGCGGCGGCCTGGCTGATGTCGGCGCCCGTCGAGGAGCGCGGCGCGAAATCGAACCAGCCGTACACGCACCGCCGCTACATCCTCGCCGCCGCCTTCGGCCAGGCCGCGAAGGTGACCGGCGAGAAGCGCTTCGGGCAGCATGCCGGGCAATGGCTGCGCGAGGGGCTGGCGCTGCAGCAGGCGGACGGCACCAATCCGGAGAAGGGTGGATTCGACGCGGGCTACCAGATGGTCGGCGTGCTGATGGCGTTGCGCTACCTGCCGGTGTGCGACGAGGCCGCGCTGCGCGCGCGGGTGCGCGCGATGGTGCGCCGCGCGGTGCCGCCGGAGCTGGCGCGCCAGCGCGCGGACGGCAGCATCGACCCGGGCGGCTCGACGCGCATCGAACTGGAACACGCGCGCTCCGGGCAGCTCAAGGACGTGCCTTACGGCGAGATCATGCAGGCGCTGGTGTACGGCGCGCAGGCGCTGCCGGAGCCGGCCTGGGTCGAACCGGCGCAGCGCATCGCGCAGGCGCGGCACTGGCTGCGGGCGTAGGGCGGGGCGCCGGCTCAAGGGGGCCTTGGCGCTTGCGCCACGCACAAAGAGTACGGCGACCCATCAGCTACGGTGGCATCGCCGCCGCGCGGCAATGACCCGCGTACTCTCCCGATCCAAGGCCGAAGGGCGGACTGTAGCCAGGCGTCCCGGTTGCATTGGCGACAGGACGATCGAAGGTAGCGGGGTAGGTGTCGATCAGGGCGGGCAGGTCCACGTCCTTGTCTCGCTAGTGTGATGCGCGATTAACCTGACTCCGGCTCCAATATTGCCCGGGCCGCTCACCTGCTCACGCTGCCTGCGCGTGGAAATTCACTCTGACCCCAATTAACTAGCCTTCCTGCGCGTCGCCGTCCGGCCGCGCGACTTCGCCGCAGTTGGCGCAGTAGGCGGCGTGTGGGGTGCGCAAGGGCCTGCCGCAACGGCGGCAGGGTGGGCCGTAGTCGGCGGCGCGATGGTGCTGGACGATGTTGATATTGGTTTCGGCCAGGCCGGTGATCTCGTTGTATCTGCGCAGGGCGCGGGTGTGGGCCCAGGCTTGCTCGAGCGTGCCGTGCTGGGTGCGGACCCAGTCCATCGCCTCGCGCATCGAGGTCTCCAGCAGCGGGGCGAGTTCGGCCCACTCGGCTTCATCGAGCATCGGCACTTCCATTTCGCAGCGCCAGCAGTAGAGGGGGCGGGGCATGATGGGCTCGCGGTCTTGGCGCTTGGGCCGGGGGCGCGCTAGGCGCGCGGCGTTCCGGTAGAAGGTGCGGGTGGAGGTGTACGTGAAGGTGTACGTGGATGCGCGCGCAAGTACGCGACGCAGTCGCGCACCTCTTCGTCGGCGCCGGCGAACACGCTGCGGCCTTCCTTGCCGAGCATCTCCTCGAATTTGGCGCACATCGCCTCCAGACGCGGGTTGCCGGCCAGGTAGGCGATGCGCAGGTGGTTCAGGGCAAAGCGGTAGTAGCCGGGGAAGAACATCGAGGCTTTCAGCGAGGGGGCATCAAAAGTGCCGTTGCAGGCGGCATCCAGGGCGGCGATGCTGTCGTAGCAGCGCAGCAGGGGGAACAGGCGGGTCTCGAACTGCCCGGAGAGATGCGCGATGGCGGGGGCGAGGTCGGCCATCGAGAGCAGGATGTAGAGCACCTCGTCGGTGCCGGTCAGGCCTGCGGTATCGGTCATCCACTGGTACTGGCGCAGGAAGGTGGTGGTGATGTCGCCGGGGTCGGGGTCGTGGGTATCGGCATCACCCGCGGCGGGGTCGGGCACGTGGGCGGGCACGGGCGCGTCGGGCGCCAGAGCCGCGTCTGCGCGGCGCTGCAAGTCGGAGACGGCGCGGTAGCAACTGCCGGCGTCGAGCTGGAAGGCCATGTAGCCGGGGCGGCGGTCGTAGACGGTGAGGTCCAGGGTGTGCCAGCCGGTGGGGTGCTCGGCGCGGAAGCGCCGCTCGATATAGGGCGGGCCGGGCGGCCGCTCGTCGGGGGCGGCCGGCTCGCTGCCGGCGGAGGAGACGGCAGAGGCGGGGGCGGCAGCCGAGGAGACGGCAGGAGTGAAAAGCGGCGCGTAGCCGTGGCGCTTGAGGAGCGGGGCCAGGCGCAGGCAGATCAGTTCGATCAGCGCCTCTTTCGGCAGCAGGTCGGCGCTAGCCGGGCCCAGGCGCGCCTCGTCGCGCACATGGCGCGGCGTACCGCGCAGGCCCAGCACCAGGCCGTTCGGGTAATGGTATTGCCCGGCCTGCTCGTCGGCCACGCACAGGCCCAGCGCGCGCGCGGTGGCCAGCACGAAGGGGTGCACCTCCTCGAATTTGTTGCCGGTGGCGATGCCGATGCCGTAGACCATCGCCTTGGTCTCACCGTTCATCGGACCGTCGCTCCACGCCAGCTCCTCGACGGGCAGCAGGCGCGCCTCGGGGCTGGAGAGGTCCGGGTAGCGCGCGGTCAGGCGGCGCGCGAACTCGATGAATTTCGGGTTCTGCCCGGGCGAGAGGTCCTGCAGCCAATCGAGCCAGGCGACCGCGTCGTCCACCTTGCGTGGCCAGGCATAGCCCGGGGCCTGTTCCCAGATCTGGACGACGTAACTCATGCGGGCGGGGGGAAGTGGCGATGCGTGATTGTCCTATATCCGCCGCCTCCTGCAAATGGAGGATAGGCATGCACGCCGCGCCGCGCGATATTGGATGGCTCAGTTGCAACCGTCAACGCGCGCCGCGCCAGGGAGGGCCATATGCCGACCAAGGTCTTCGACATCCAGTTCCACGACGAGGAAAACGACCCGATCAGCTTCGGTGCCTACGCCAGCCACATCCTCGCCGAAGGCGACAGCTGGTTCGCCTGGGCGCAGCTCTCCGGCGCGCCCTCCTCGAACCTGCTGCGCGAACTCACCTTCGCCGACAAGACCATGGTGATCAACTGCGCCTACAGCGGCGACGTGATCGACACCATGGGGCGGATCGCGCAGAACCCGCTGTTCTTCAACGAAATGAAGGCGGCGAAATACGAAGCCATCCTGCTCTCGGGCGGCGGCAACGACCTGATCGACGCGCTGCACTCGATCATCATTCCCGCGCCCGGCGCGGCGCGCGCCGCTGATTATGTCGACACCGTCTCCCTGAGCCGCCTGCTGGGCCGCATCGCCGACGCCTACGACCGCATCCTCGCCTTCCGCGACACCACCATCAACGCCGGCGTGCCGATCGTGCTGCACACCTACGACTACCCCACCCCGCGCCCGGCGCCCGCCATCGTGCTGCACTTCGGCAAGGTCGGCCCCTGGCTGATCACCGCGATGCAAGGCGTGGTGCCCGTCGCCCTCTGGCCGGACATCACCGTCCACATCTACAACCAGCTTCGCGACACCCTGCTCTCGCTGCACGACCCGGCGCGCGGCCTGTACGTGGTGCCCACCTGCGGCATCCTCACCCGCGCCGCGCCGAACACCACGGCGGTCTCGAACGACTGGCGCAACGAGATCCACCCCACCGATGCGGGCTTCGCCAAGCTGGCCGCGCCGATCTCGGCGCTGTTGCATGGGTTGGGGCTGAGGTAGGGCGGCGGGGCAGGTGGGATCGCGCGAACCCCGGTAACGCGCGCGAGCTGGATGGGAGGACGCATGAACAAGAACATTCTGGGCAGCATCAATCTCAACGTCACGCACACATACCGGACGGAGCCCGGGAAGGAAGAGTGCGGGGAAAATGTGTCTCGCCAGGATGGGAGCCCGGCAAGGAGAAGGGTGGCGGCGCGCCTTATGAGATATGCGCGGTATTCCGGACGACAGGCTGGATCGGCCTAAGTCTGATAAAGCAGTGCGCGGGTATAGCTGCCTATCATGAGAAGGGCCCCGCAGATTCCAATCATGAAGAACGGTCCGGGCAGCCGCGCTATCTCGGAGAGCACCATATCAACCCATTCGGGTTTCAAATGAGCCGCCAACCCTGCCACGGCGCCCGCGACAGACCAAACGGCAGGCACAATCACGTGCATGCTTATGCCTGTCGATTCAGTGACGACCCAGATGGTGTAAAGGATCAGCAATTCAAGCGCGAATACTGCCAACAGCAAATAGGCGTGGTAATAGCGAAGGTGGGATAGATCGCCGTACCATTGATACCAGTCTGCGTACAAGCGAAGCGGGAACCAGGTTATCAGGATGACAAAGCAGCCGAGAAGCACGTTCATGGCCCTAGACCCAATGGTCTGCCGCGCATAAAAGAAATAAACGTGCGAAACCCAGATGAATGTCCACACGAAACCGATCAGAACAAAGTTCAGGATATTGGCGACGTCAACCATGGCGCTTCTGGGCAGCTCCCCAATCTCTCCGCCCGCTTCTTTGAGCAGTCCACAGATGTAGGCGTGCTTCTTTAATAGGCTGTCGGCTTTGTCGGCCGCCTGGGCAGGCAGGGCAATTTCGGGACTGCTTCCTGCCTCGACGATGAAGAGCCATTTCGTGGCCCTGCAGTCAGGCACAGCCTCGACGAATTTCCGGTATTCGACGCAGGCCATGCCTAGTCGAATACATACATCAATTGCGATGGCTCGGTCTCGGTAGACCATCCCCTTTGCCGGACTTGCGCCTATGCGCTCCGGAGTGGGGATTCCCCTTGCATCATCAAGAACCGCCAGGAAAATACTGGCCAATCCCAAGGAAAACACGACACCGAACGATATTTTCAAGCTCGTGGACGCCTGGTGCAGCGTGTCTAGGTCAAATACGGAAAACATGAGCCCGAACCCTATTGGGATCAACATCAGGCAATAGATGCTCCATGTCACATCGTGACGAAGATAGGTCCATACAAACGCGGATGGCATGGTTGCCAGCATTGTGGCCGGGTATGCCGAAGCCAAGAGGAGGAAGAAAGCGAAAGCTTGCCAGAATGCGGAGCGCTGGACTTGTACGGGCAGCGGCATGATGATTCCTTTCGCTCGAAAGACGAACCGGCTTGGAAATACTTGGGCTGGATCCCGTGCCTTCCCGTGCGTGGCATCGTCGACAAACGGCGAACGGAACCGCGCGGTAAGGCGCTGGAGGAAACAAGAGTAAGGAACCGAGAATCTCCTGATCGAATTGCACAATCGGCTTATGCCAGACTACTACTCTCCGCGCGCTTTGACTTCCTCCAAATGAAGGATGGACACCCGCGCACCTGCACAGGCCCGACCCGCGCCAGCGGATGCTGATGTCACAGGCGCCGCCGCAATGCCGGTGACATGGGCGCATGCTAAGCGTGGCGGCATCCCCACCGTCGCGCGACGCCCTGTCATCAAATCCACACAATCAAACTAGACCATCTGGCCGATTGCTTCGCGTGCCGCGCGGGGCTAGTCTGGCTGGTGCGCATCCAGGCCACGCCGCACCCGCCGCACCGCACCACGCGGCCGCTGGCGCGCAACCCCGTCACGCAACCCCGTCACGCGCACCGCCACACAAGAACGAATCCGAACAACAACGTTTTTGAGGGAGGCAACATGAGAGCCAACAAGAAGCTGAACGGCATCACCGCGCAAGCCGTCGCGGGCACTTACGTGGTGTATCTCGGCTGGGACATCGACACCGCCAAACGAAAAAACCTGCGCGGCTTCGCGATCCAGCGGGAAGACATCACCGAAGGCGAGAAGTACTGGCTGCGCGGCATGAAGTCGTTCGCCGCGACGCCCCTGCCGCCGGGCGGCGATGCCTCCTCCCTCGAGCAGCCGTTCCAGACCTTCCAGTGGGGCGACTACACCGCGAAGGAAAATCACCAATACCGCTACACCATCGTGCCGATGTACGGCACGCCCGGCGCGCTCACCCAGGGCGGGTCGCTCACGATCGGCATCGCCACCGAAGACCTCTCCAAGGGTACCCACGCGGTCTACTTCAACCGTGGCGCCACCGCCTCGCAGGAGTACGCGCGCAAGTTCAAGAACAAGAAGCCGAAGGACGTCGCCGACCCCGCCGATGACCCTGCCTATGCCTGGCTCTCGCGCGGCCTGGAAGAGGCGCTGATCGCCTTCATCGGCCGCGCCAAGGACGCCAAGTATAGCCTGAACGGCGCGATCTACGAGTTCCAGTGGGGCCACGTGCTCGATGCCCTGCACGCGGCCAAGGCGCGCGGCGCCAAGGTGCAGTTCGTCTACGACGCGATTGCCAACAAGGAGATGAACCCGGTCACCCCGAACCAGGCGGCGATTGCAGCCGCCAAGATCAAGGCCCTCACCACGCCCTTCACCAACGGCAAGATCATGCACAACAAGTTCGTCGTGCTGTCGCAGAACAACAAGGCCGTCGCCGTGCTGCTGGGCTCGACCAACTGGACCAAGAACGGCATCTTCGGCCACCTCAACTGCGCGCACATCGTCAGCGACCCGAAGGTGGCCCAGGCTTACCTCGACTACTGGACCGAACTGCACGGCGACCCCGGCGGCGCCGCGCTGAAGGACTTCACCGGGACCGCCACGCCCACGCCCGGCAGCCCGCCGCCCAAGGGCATCACCCCGCAGTTCTCCCCGCAGCGCGGCGCCGCGACGCTGGACGCCTACGGCGCGATGGCCGACCTCGCCAAGCGCGGCCTGTTCATGACCTTCGCCTTCGGCATGAACGACGTGTTCAAGACCGTGTATGAGCAGAGTGATGCGGTGCTGCGCTTCGCCCTGATGGAAAAGGAGGGCAACGGCGCGGGCCTGGCGCAAGGCAAGATCGACATCGCGCGCATCCGCAAGCTGCCCAACGTGCTGGTGGCGATCGGCCACAACGTCGTCGCCAATTCGTTCGACCGCTGGCTCAAGGAGATCAGCAGCCCCGTCGACAAGGCCAACGTGCGCTGGGTGCACACCAAGTTCATGCTGGTCGACCCGCTAGGTAAAGACCCGATCGTCATCACCGGCTCGGCCAATTTCTCCAAGGCGAGCACCGACACCAACGAAGAGAACATGGTGATCATCCGCGGCGACACGCGGGTGGCCGACATCTACTTCGGCGAGTTCATGCGCTCCTTCGCCCACTACGCCTTCCGCGAAGCCCTCGCCATCCACCAGCAGAAGGGCGGCGACACCGAGGACTGGAAGCCGCAGGACCTGGACGACGGCAGCGACTGGATCAAGCGCTACACCACCGGCGACGGCGAGATGCGCCGCCTGTATTTCTCCGGCCAATAGGCCGTCCACCGCAAGGAGAACATCATGGCACTGAAGAACTACGGCGTCTGGAAAGGACGCCCGGTCGACCGCCGCGAAGGGTCGGGCAAGAGCCCCCACTACCAGGTGCGCATGGTCGACGATGAAGTCGAGCTGCGCATCGCCGTCAACGTGCAGTCGGCCGACGGCTCCGAAGTGCTCTACTGCCTGCAGTCGCACTTCGAGCACTCGCTCACCGACGGCCTGCGCGAGCTGGGCGCCGGCTTCACCGCGCTGGCCTCCAAACCCGGCGGCATGGCGATCGACTTCATCCGCGCCAACATCGGCGGCCCCGACGATTTCGTTCCTCTGCCGATTTCCACCGCCGGCCCCGACAACGACCTGAACGAAAAGCTCGACCACTACGTGCAGCGCGCCATGGCCGACGAGAGCAGCAGCATCTACGCCTTCGGCGAACGCTGGGGGCCGGAGGCGAACAAGCGCGACCAGTACTTCGGCTTCCTGCCCGGTAACGGCATCCACGACATCCACATGAACCAGGGCAACGACCCCGGCCACGCCGGCGACGACGGCATCTACCAGGACGGCGCCCTGCTGTTCCACTTCCCTTCCGACAACCCGGCGCAGGAGCAATGGGTCGGCCTGTTCCTCAAGTTCCAGTCGCAAGCCTGGCACACCGACGACCGCAGCGGCCACGCCCTCGAGTTCGACGACGGCCCGCAAGTCATGCGCGCCCCCGGCGCCGCCGCCGATGACGGGCTGCCCACCACCGCGCTGCCCGACGGCATGGTGCGCATCGTCTCGGCCGTGCCCAACGGCGTGCAGAGCCCCGAGGTCGAGACCGTCACCCTGCTCAACACCGCCAACACCTCCGTCAGCCTGAACGGCTGGGTCCTCGCCGACAAGCGCAAGGCCAGGACCCCGCTGGAAGGGCGCCTGGACCCCGGCGCCGCCGTCACCTTCATGGTGCGCGCGCCGATGGCCCTCTCCAACAAGGGCGACAACATCACCCTGATCAACGACCGCGGCGTCAAGGTCGACGGCGTCAGCTACACCCGCGCGCAGGCGCGCAACCCGGGGTGGTCGGTGGTGTTTTGAGCCATGGCGGGATGTCGGTCGGCGCCGGTTGGCGCCGGTGGGACTGCGCATCTACGCGGCCCTGGCCGACACTGCCCTATGCAATCACAGCGATGGCACGCGCAATCCGCCTGCCGCGCTATCGCCGGCGATTACGCGGCGGATTGCATTTGCCCGGGTTCGCGCAGCTTGAATCCCCATGCCTGAACCATTTCCGCGATGAGGCTGGCGACCACCTTGCTTGCCGGCGTGAGCTGGCCTTGTTTCGACAGGGCCAGCGTGACATGGCGCCGCAGTTCCGGGCTCACCACCCGGGAGGCTTGCAAGCGGCCGGACCGCAATTCCTCGTCGATCGAAAACGCGCCGAGCAGGGAATAGAGGTTGGTGGAGTGGGCAACAAGTTCCTTTTGCACCCGCAGCGAGTCGGCCTCGACCTCGGTCTGGAAAGTAAAGCCCTTGCTGCGCGCGGTTTCGTCGAGTATGGCTCGCCAATGCGCCGGCCGGCGCGGCAGCACCAGCCGCAATCCCTCGAGACGGGCGAAGTCGATCGTCGCCTTGGCCGTCAATGGGTCGCCGGGGCGCGATAGAAGATAGGTGTCGGCTGTCGCCAGCAATTTCTCATCGGTGCCCGATGGCCTGTTGTACCGGAACAGGATCGCCATGTCGACGCTCCCCGAGTCGAGAAGCACGTCCAGTTCTCCGCCCTGACCCTCACGGATATTCAGTTTGATCCTCGGGTATTGCGCCCGCAGGCGCGAATAGAGATGGGTCATGAGCGGATGGGCCGCCGAGGGGAGTATCCCCAGCTTGACTTCGCCCATCGGCACGCCGGAATCAAACCGGATATCGGCCAGCAACTGGTCTGAATCACGGATCCAGCCGCGGATCCGCGTCTCGACGCGCTTGCCCAGTTCGGTCAGCACCACGCCGCGGCCGGTGCGGCGGAACAGGGCGCCGCCGCACATCTTCTCCAGATCCCCGATCTGTCTGCTGATGTGGGACTGCACGGTTTGGCGCTGCGCCGCCGCCTTGGTGAAGCTGCCCAGTTCCGCCACTTCGATAAAGAGTCGAAATTCATCCGGATTCACGCCCGCATCCCCTCTTTAGCCATGCCAATTCAGGCACAACTGAAATCTTGGAACTCATACTATACAGATAGCTTGGCGCTCCCTAGAATCCGTCCGCTTAGTTACCACGCCGCTCGCTTTGAGGGCATCTCCATGGAGAGCTATCGGAAATGAAATTTGCCAGCTTCGAGGTCGAAGGCCGTGCCACTTACGGCCGGGTCGAGGATTCAGGCCAATACCGGCCCGCGCCCGCCAGCTTCCAGGACCGGTTCGCGGATCTGAAGGCGGTCATTGCCGCGGACGCACTGGCCGCATTGGCGCAAGCCACCGATGAAAATGGCGAAAAGCTGGCGCCGGACCAGGTACGGCTGCTGCCGGTGATTCCGAACCCCGGCAAGATCTTTTGTGTCGGCCTCAATTACAAGACACACGTCGCCGAGACCAAGCGGCCGGACAGCGAATTTCCGTCGATCTTCGTCCGCTTCAACGACTCGCTGGCGGCGCATGGGGATGCACTGCCCCGGCCGGCGTTCTCGACCCGCTTCGATTTCGAGGGCGAACTGGCCGTGATCATCGGCAAGGCCGGCCGGCATATTCCCCAGGCGCGGGCGTTCGAGCACATCGCCGGTTATGCCTGCTTCAACGATGTCTCCGTGCGGGACTGGCAGCGCCATACGCATCAATGGACGCCGGGCAAGAATTTTCCGGCCACCGGGCCGCTCGGCCCCTACCTGGTGCCGCGCGCGCAGGCGCCAGAGGTCGGTCAGATGACGCTGGAAACGCGCCTGAACGGCGAGGTGATGCAGCACGCCAGCGTGGCGGACCTGATTTTCACCATTCCCGTGATCATCGAATACGTTTCCCGCTTTACGCCGCTTGGTCCTGGCGACGTCATCGCCACCGGAACCCCCGGCGGGGTCGGGGACCGGCGTACGCCGCCGCTTTACATGAAGGATGGCGATGTGATCGAAGTCGAAATCACCGGGTTGGGCGTTCTGCGCAATACCGTTGCCACCGCCGCCTGAACCGGGGAACACCATGTCCAGCACTCCCGCGACCGCATCTCCCGGCTCCCTGCGCATCGCCGTCGACATCGGCGGCACCTTCACCGATATGGCCGCGTTCGACGAGGCCAGCGGCAAACTGCTGTTCGGCAAGGCGCTCTCCACCCACGGCGAACTGGTTGCCGGCATCCAGCGCACGCTCGACAGCGCGCGCATCGACCTGCGCGACGGCCAGCTTTTCCTGCACGGATCGACGATCGCGATCAACACGCTGCTGGAACGCAATGGCGCGCGGACCGCGCTATTGATCACCGAAGGTTTTCGCGACATCTACGAAATCGGCCGGGTCAATCGCCCGGATGCGTACAACCTGTTCTTCAACAAGCACGTGCCCCTGGTCAAGCGTTCGCTGCGATTCGAGGTCGCCGAACGGCTGCGCGCCGACGGCAGCACGCACAAGCCGCTGGACGAGGCGGCCGTGCGCGAGCTGGCGCGCGAACTGGCGGGGCGGAACATCGAAGCGGTGGCCGTGCTGCTGCTGCATTCCTACCGCAATCCGGCGCACGAGCAGCGCGTCAAGCGCATTCTCCAGGAAGAACTGCCCGGCGCGTTCATCTGCGCCTCGCATGAACTGTCGCAGGAATACCGCGAGTTCGAGCGCGTCTCCACGGCGGTTGCCAACGCCTATGTCGGCCCGCGCGTCTCCGAGTATATCGGCCAGCTCGAACAGCACCTGGCGGACCAGGGCTTCGGCGGCGACTTCTATGTGGTGCAGTCCACCGGCGGCCTGTTTCCGGCGGAGCACGCCCGGCGCGACTGCGTGCGCATGCTCGAATCCGGCCCCGCCGCCGGCGTGATCGGGGCGCAGGCGATCTGCGCGCAGCTCGGCCTGCCCGACGCCATCGCCTTCGACATGGGCGGCACGACCGCCAAGGCCGGTGTGATCAGCGAAGGCCGGCCGCTGACCACCGGCAGCGCGCTGATCGGCGGCTACGAGCGCGCCTTGCCGATCCAGATTCCGATGATGGACATTCACGAGGTAGGCACCGGCGGGGGCAGCATTGCCCGCATCGAGACCGGCAACGCGCTTCGTGTCGGCCCGCGCAGCGCCGGCTCGATTCCCGGGCCGGTGGCGTACGGCCGGGGGGGCGTCGAGCCCACGGTGACCGACGCCAACCTGCTGCTCGGACGGCTGGACGAAGACCACTTCCTGGGCGGCGAACTGAAGCTGGACAAGGCAAGCGCCGAGAAGCAGATGCGCGACCGTGTCGCCGTGCCGCTGGGCCTTGACGCCACCGAGGCGGCCGACGGCATCCTGCGTATCGCGGTGACGCAGATGTCGCACGCGGTCAAGGCGGTCACCACCGAACGGGGCCTGGACGCCGGCAGCTTCACGATGGTGGTGTACGGGGGCGCCGGCCCGCTGCATGCGTCGGCGATCGCCCGCGAGATCGGCATCCGGCGGGTGCTGATCCCCTTCGCTCCGGGCTACTTCTCGGCTTACGGAATGCTGTTTTCCGATCTGCGCTACGACTACGTCCGCTCCGTATTTCGCAAGCTGGACGATATTTCGTTCGAGGAAATCGAAGCGCTGTACAAGACGATGGAAAATGAGGGGCGCGCCGCGCTGGCGCAGTCCGGCATCACGCCGGAAGGGGTGGTCATCGAGCGCGCGGCCGACATGCGCTACGTCGGCCAGGAGCACGCGGTCACGGTGGATCTTCCGGCGGAATTCTTCCGCGACAGGGACCGCTCGGCGATCAAGAATCACTTCGACCAGGTGCACAAGGTGCGCTACGGCACTTCGGCGCCGGGGGAGCCCGCCGATCTGGTGAGCCTTCGCGTCACGGTGCTTGGCACGATGAAAAAGCCGCCCAGGCATCGCGTCGAGGCCGGCGGCGCGGCGCCCGGGAAAGAAGCGCTGCGCGGCATCAAACCGGTGTACTTCCGGCAGGGAGGCTGGGCCGAGACGCCGGTCTACAAACGCGAGACCCTGCGGTCCGGCAACGTGATCGCCGGGCCGGCGCTGGTCGAGGAGCATGCATCGACCACCGTGGTCCAGCCGGGCGACGAGCTTCGCGTGGACGAACTGGGCAATCTGCAAATTTCCATCGGGAGCGACCGGACATGAGCACGTCCTTGGACAACCAGGCAGTCGATCCGGTTACCGTCGAGATCATCCGCAACGGTCTTTTCGCCGTGACCGAGGAGATGAAAAGCAATCTCACGCGGACCGCCTACAACCTGATCATCTACGAGGCGCTGGACTTCACGGTTGGACTGTTCACCCGGGAAGGCGACACGGTCTCGATCGGCCTGGGCTTGCCGATGTTCATCCGCGGCATGGCCGAGACGGTGAAGGCGAAAATCCGCCGCTTCGGATACGAGAACATCAAGCCGGGCGATATTCTCGTCACCAACGACGCCTATACCACCGGCAGCCACCTGAACCACTTCACCTTCACCATGCCGGTGTTCCACCAGGGCAGGCTGGAGGGATTCACGTGCTGCATGGCGCATTGGCTCGATGTCGGCGGCACCCTGGGCAACGTGACCACCGACATCTTCAGCGAGGGAATCCAGATCCCGATCCTGAAGTACCAGCGCGAAGGCGTCGTCAATCAGGACCTGATCGACATCATCGCGATGAACGTGCGCCTGCCCGAGCGCGCGCTGGGCGACCTGCGCGCGCAGATCACCGCCGTCACCACCGGTGAACGCCGCTTTGTCGAACTGTTGCAGCGCTACGGCGCCGCCGAGGTACAGGGATCGATCCGCCAGATCATGGACTCGTCCGAAGCGGTGGCGCGCAAGAACACGCTGTCGATTCCGGACGGCACCTACGAGGCCGAGTCGTTCATGGACGACGATGGGCTGGAGATCGGCAAGCGCATCCCGATACGCGTCAAGGTGATCGTCACTGGCGACGAGATGACGGTCGACCTGTCGGAAGTCAGCAAGCAGGTGCGCGGCTTCTACAACTCGGGCTTCACCACCGGCATCGCCTGTGCCCAGGTCGCCTACAAGTGCCTGACCACGCCGACCGACTACCCGGTCAATGACGGCAGTTTCCGCTCGCTCAAGGTGATCATGCCGATGGGCACGGTGATCAGCGCGGAGCGGCCGTACCCGATGCGCGTATGGATGACGTTCCCGATGACCGTCATCGACACCATCTTCAAGGCGCTGTCGCCGGCCATTCCGCACCGCTCGATCGCCGGTCATCACGCCGACCTGGTGTTCCCGAACATCCACGGCATTTCTCCGGAGGACGGGCGCCTGTTCATCGTCGGCATCGGCCCGCTGGGCGGAGGCTGGGGCGCCAAGTCCAGCGAGGACGGCGTGTCGGTCACGGTCTGCATCAATGACGGTGATACGCACAACAGCCCGACCGAGCAGCTGGAGGCCAAGTACCCGGTGCTGGTCGAGAAGTACCAGATTCGCCAGGACAGCGCGGGCGCGGGCCGCAACCGGGGCGGACTGGGCGCGGAGATGGTGGTGCAGGCACTCTCGCCGTTCACCGTCACCACGCGCATCGATCGCGTCCATTGCAAACCGTGGGGCCTCGATGGCGGCGGCGAGGCGATGGGCAACGGCATCGCCATCCGCCACAAGGGCGAATGGAAGACCGACATGCCGAACGCCAAGATCTTCAACGTGCGGCTGGAACGCGGCGATGCGTACAAGATGCTTTCCGGCGGCGGCGGCGGCTTCGGCGACCCGCTCGAGCGCGACGCGGAGAAAGTCGCCGAAGACGTGCGCGAGGGTTACGTCAGCGCGGAAGTCGCGCGCGAGGTCTATCGCGTGGTGCTTGACGAGAAGGGCCAGGTCAACCACGAGGTGACGCGCGGGCTGCGCGGCGCGCCGGCGCCGGGCAAGAGCGGCGCGTCGCCCACGGTGGCATGGGATGGGCAGTGAAGCCGTGATCGCCGACCCCCAGCGCGACCAGGCCAGGCGCCTGGGCGACCTATGGCATCGGCTGTCGGCGCGGCATATCGCGCTGGGCTGCTCCTGCTTGATGGGCGGCATCAGCGTGACGCTGGAGGACTTCGAGCGCGACATCGCCGACTACCTGTGGGCCGAAAGCGAGCGTCTCGGGGAGGCGGCGGTGACGGCTTTCCTGCTTGCCAACGGGCCGATTGAAACGCAGGACAAGCCGGTGCGCTCGGTGCTTGGGCGGCTGGAAGCGGGAGAAGCCGGCCCGCCGGTGGCGCAGTGGCTGCTTGCCCGGCTGACCAGAAGCATCGAGTCATACGCGAAGCTGCACGGCCCCGCGCCGGACGCGCCCTTGATGGGCGGCTCCAGTGCCTGGAACAAGGGGTATCGGGAGTGATGCCCGGCGGGATCAGGCGCCAAAGCGCCATCAGTCAATAACCGGCGCGGCGGAGCGCTGGATTTTTCAAGGAGACAAACGAGATGTGCTTCACCAGGAAATTGCTGATGCCGGCTTTGATGGCCGCCAGCACGATTGCTGCCGCGCAAGGCACGTTTCCCGCCGGCCCGATCAAGATGATTGTGCCGTTCGCGCCGGGAGGCGGTGTCGACAGCGCCGCCCGGCTGATCGCCCAGCAGATGCAATCGAGCCTGAACGCGACGGTCATCATCGAGAACAAACCGGGAGCCAACGGCTCCATCGGCGGAAAATTTGTCCAGACGGCCCCGACGGACGGGTCCACGCTGTTGTTCTCGGCGTCCACGCACGTTCTCGCCAGGCAAGTCATGGCAAACCCGCCGTACGATCCCTGGACGGACTTCTCCTACGTTGCCAGGGTTGGCGAAGCGCCATTGCTGATGGTGGTCTCGCCGAACTTGCCGCAAACAAAACTGAAAGAGGTGATGGATGCGGCCAGGCAAAACCCGGCGGGCTGGACGGCCGGATTGCCGGCACTGGGCGCGGCGAGCCATCTCGGCACCCTGATGCTGGCAAAGCAGGGAAATCTGAACCTGGTGACCGTCGTCTACAAAGGTACCGCGCCGGCATTGACGGACGTGGCAGGCGGCCATGCACAGATATTGATCGACTCGATCATCTCGCTCCAGTCCATGGCCAAGAGCGGCCGGGTCAAGCCGATCGTGGTCACGTCGGCGCGGCGCAGCGCGCTGCTGCCCAATGTACCGACCGCGGTGGAAAGCGGCTTCCCCAAATTCGTTGCCGAGTCCTGGTATGGGATCTGGGCGCCGAAAGGAACGGCTGAAGAGCGCGTGCAGGTTCTGCACAAGGCGGCCAACGAAGCGGTTGCGAAGTTGAGCAAATCAGGCGCATTCGAGCAACTCGGTATCGAACCCGTTACCGAGTCGGTCGACGAATTCAGGAAATATGTGAATCACTATATTTCCGAGAATGCCGACCTCCTGAAGGGCGTTGGATTCAAGCCGGAGTAAAGGCGGCGGATATGCCCGCCGCCTGGTGGACTGTAACGATAAAAACGGAAGTGCTTGCCATGCCACCGGAGCCGCATGCGGCGTTGCAAATGCTCGCAATAGCGATGGCTATTGCTGCGCTTTGCGCATTGCCCGCGGCTCCGGATGGCGCATCTCTCACTCCCGTTTCCGTCGCTACCATCCACTAGTGCCGCGCGAACATCGGAAGCAGGATCGCCGCCAGGATGCCCAGGGTCATCGAGCCGAGGATCAGGATGGCGCCCCACATCGACCAGGTCCGCTGCACGCGCTGGAAGTGCTCAACGCTGTTCCAGTGCTTGTTCCGCCAGGCCCACTCACGGCCCTTGAAGCCGAGCACGAAGGCGAAGATCAGGCCGACATAGGGGATGAAGCAGAGCAGGCCGATCCAGGTGCGGTTGCCGATCGCCCAGATCCAGTTGAGCAGGAAGGCGCCCCAGGACCAGCCCTTCACGCCGTCCGGAACCGGGTGGCCCTTGCCCATGCCCGAGGTGTTCTCGCCCTCCACGTCATCGCGCAGCAGCGCGGCGCTGGGCGCCTGGTAGGGATTGGTGCCGGCGGCCGGCGCGGGATTATCGTTTTGCATCGTTTCCTCTTTGAGAGATTGTTGTGCGAGGGATGAACGGCGCGGCGGGGTCTGGTGCACGGCCTTGCGTAGCCATGGATGCTCCCCATGGAGACTCCCCAAGGACTGTGCTCCCCGCGAGCGGCTTGTGCATGCGACCCCTCGCATGTCACGCACGGTTGCGCCTCCAGCGCACCCGGCTGCCGCCACGCCACGCGCCGCCCGCTACGAAGTAGTCCGCTACAAAGGTTGAACAAAGGACGGCGCCGCAATCATCGTAGCGCGAAGGCGCGGCGAAGGCAAATCGCGCGCGTTCGCATGGCGGGTTCGCGTGACAGGTTTGCGTGACCCGTTCGCGCCACCGCGCCGCCCGACTCATGCCACAAAGCATCAGCGCGCGGCGATGCGCCGGCCGTTTTTCGGCGGCACAGTTGCCGCATGAGAAGCCGCAACCCCAACGCGCTGCGCGCATCGACCTACGCCTACGCGCGCGGCCTGCCGGGGCGGCGGGCGCGGGGCGGGCCGCCCGCGCTGCTTGAGGCGCCGCCGGGGGAGCCGCCGACGCGGTTCGAAGTGTTGTGCGCCGTCGTCGCGGCGTACAACATGCTCTACCTCGGCATCGGTCTGACCTGCCTGATGCTGATCGCCATCACCGTGTTGCCGGTCGCTCTGGCGGGCAGCATCGATGCCACGCTGCTCGAAGCCGCACAGGTCGCTGCTGTTCTGCTCGGGTTCGTCCTGCTCCTGTTCGTGCCGCTGGGGCTCAACGTCCGCACCCTGTGGTACGGCAGCGCGCGCCCATGGGCCGTGGTGCTGGCGTTCCTGGGCAATGGCATCTGGCTGGGCCTGGTGCTCTGGGTCGTCTCCGATGAAAAGAGGACGGGCGATTTCCTGCTCTGGTTTCTGCTCGCCGCCGGCCCGCACATCTGCGCGCTGCTGCTGCAACTGTGCATCTCCGCCTCCTGGCTGAACGGCCGGGAACATGAGGGCGATAGCGTGGTCTGACGCGCGCGCGACGTGGTTCATGCCGAAGGCATCGTGCGCTTTTTCGTGCGCCTCTTCGTGCACCTCTTCGTCCGGATCGTTGCGCGCACTGGCACCCCTCTTGCATTTGCCACCCTCCATCCGGTCCAAGCGAGTGTTTGCCTGAAGCAGCACGCGCGATCGGTCAATACCTGCCGCATTTGGTCACGCGACGTTTCATGCGTGGGGAAAATGCCATGACAACAGCAAGAACAGAGGTGACGTGATGGCGGCAAGCGCGGGCGTGCAGGCTGATGCGGCGGCGGTACAGGCGCGGGGCGCGGGGGTTTCGACCTTGCGCAGCTTCGCGATATTGAGTGGCGCGGTTCTCTGGCTGATCAGCTTCCTGTACCTGTGGAGCAGCGGGGGTGAACTCAGCCTCGACCGGCGCGCGTGGACCTGCCTGCTGCCGCCGCTGGCCTGGGGGCTGCCGCTCGCGGCCTCGCTGCTGCGCGAAGGGCGCGCGGCGCAGGCGCTGTGCATCCTCATCATGTTCCCATCCTTGGTGCTGGGCACCGGCGCCGCGCTGGCATTCGCTGATGCGCTGTGGACGGCGGTGCCGCCATACGGGGAGCCGGGCATGGCGGACATCAACGCGCTGCGGCGCATGGTCCTCGCGCTCATTCTTGGCGCTGGCTGGTTCGAGCTCGCGCAGGCGCGCCACCGATGGCTGTTCGCGCCGTCTGGCGACGAGTTGCGCGGCCTGCGCAAGGGCATCGGCGTGGCGGAAGTGCTGCTGGTGATCATCTTGCTCGCCGTGGCGACGGCCGTCATCACGCCCTTTCCCAACGACGGCTACTCCGTGCGCTCGCGCGTCTCCGAGCTGATCCTCGCCGGCTCCTCGGCCAAGACCGCGCTCTCCGAAGGCATGCAGACCTACGGCTCGTGGTCGCCGGAATGGATGAGCGCGATCACCATCTCCGCCACCGGCATGATCTCCAGCGCGCACATCGGCCCGCAAGGGCAGATCACGGTGTACGGCACCGCGCCCACCTCGGGCTCGGCGGTCACCATGACCCCGACAATCACCACCGACAACAAGCTGGTGTGGTCTTGCACCGGCAGCCCGGTGAAGTACATGCCGGCTTCGTGCAGGTAGGCGGCAATGAATACACACAATCAAACCCCTGCAGCCGTCGCGGAACCGCCTGCGCGCTCGCTGTTTCCAATCCTCGTGCCGGTGGCCGCTGTCATCGCCTGGCTGCTTTTTCGCGCGATGCCGCTGCGCGATTTCTGCTGCGAGGATTTCACGGCGCGCCACCTGCTCTATCTGTTGCCGCCGCTGGCCTGGGCGTTGCCGTTGCTCGCGTTTCTCCTGTACAGGCGACACTGGAAGGAGGCGGCCGGCGCGATGCTGCTGCTGGTGCCGGCGGCGCTGATACATATGTGGCTGCTCGCGATCTACGTCCGGATGTGGGGAGGAGGTCCGGGCAGCGCGTCCAGCGACGTGGGGGAATACGTCGCGGCTGTCCTCCTGGGCGTGGGCTGGTTCGCGCTTGCGTGTGGCCGCTGCCGCTGGATGCGGGACGCGCAAGAGGAAGCCCTGCAAGCCCTGCGGTACGGCGTGGGCCTGGTGGAGATGCTGCTGCTGATCGCCTTCATCGGCGTGGGTGGTCTGTTGCTGCTTGCCCCCGGTGAAGAATCCTACTCGGTGCGTTCGCGTATCGCCGAACTGATCCTCTCCTCTTCCTCGGCGAAAGTGGCGCTCTCGGAGGGCATGCAGACCTACGGTTCCTGGTCGCCGCAATGGATGCGCGCCATCACCATCTCCGCCACCGGCTTTATTGACAGGGCGTTGATCGGGCCAACCGGGGTCATCACCATCCACGGTACCGCGCCGACTTCCTATGCCGTCATCACCCTGACGCCGACAGTGACCACCGACAACAAACTGGTGTGGTCCTGCACCGGCAGCCCGGCGAAATACATGCCGGCTTCGTGCAGGTGAGTTGGCGGGCGGGATGCGTATAGTGTGAATCGAAGACCAGTTTTGATTCCGCTTCACCAATCCGATACAAGCCGATCAACCCCATGATGAGCCCCGACATCGCCACCAGACTCAACCTGATCGCACAGGGGCGCATTGGCGAGCCGGAGGGGAAGCGCTGGTTCTCCGGTCTGGACGACGCCGGCCGGAAGGAAGTGATCGACGCATTGATCCCGATGCTCCTGCAAGCCGGGCTGATGGAAGGGGATGCGCAGGCAGCCATCAGCCGTGCCGGGGTCCGGCCGGGCTTGCCGCAATGCGTCGTGCTGGTGCGCGGGGACCTGCGCTGGAATGCCAGGCTGGCGTCCATCGGCAAAGCGACCGTCAATGAGCGCGAGCGCGCTTTCGCCTTGCTGCTGTCGCTCTTCTCGATCGCGGATGGGCGGCGGCGATCAACGAGGTGTGCGAACGGCTGCGGCCATTGGTGGCATCACATTCCGGTGGAGCCGGTGTGAAAATCAACTCCGTCCCCGATGAGAGGCGCTATATCGCCACCCATCTCGCCACCGACTGGCGCGCCCCTTCCGCCGCGCAGGCGTGGGCGGAGCGTTTGCTGACGCTGTTGCTGCCGCGCGCCAATCCGGATTACGCGGACCAGTACACGCGCATCCGCGTGTGGTGGCTGGAGGTCGATGAGGCCGGCGCACCGCTGCGCGAACTGGGGCTGGACGCGGCGGGGGAGCCGGTGGTGGGCGGGCCGATCGGGGACAACGCGGGGTTCTGGGCGGAGTCGGCGATGGTGTTTGATCAGCCGCCGTATGAGGAAGTGGGGCGCGCGGCGTTCGAAGCGGCGTGGGAGAAGCTGCGCGCGCGCTGGGCGCTTCCGGACGTGTAGCGCCGGGCGGCGTGGCAGGGGCGCGGCATGAGCGCGGTATGAGCGCAGCCGGGACGCGGCGCCGGCATTGACGTCGGCAGGCCGCCGCGCAAACGACAGCGGGAGCGCAGGCTCCCGTTGTTGCTTTCGGCGATGCGACGCGACACGCTCCCGCGGCTTACGCCTCGACCTTGAAGCGCGAGATGTTGCGGTTCAGCTCGCCGGCCAGGCTGCCGAGCTGGCCGGCGGTGGAGGCGACCACGCCCATCGAGGCGTTGTTGCGCTCGATCATCTGCACGATGTTTTCCACCCGCGCGGCGATGTCGCAGCTGGCGGTCGATTGCTCGCTGAGGGCGATGGCGACTTCGCCGGAGACGGTGACGACCTGCGCGGTGCCGCGGCTGATGGTGCCGATCAGTTCGCCCGCCGCATTCGCCATCTGGATGCCGGCCTCGACGCGCTTGACCGACACATCCATGCGCGAAGACATCGCGCCGACGCCGCTTTGCACCGAGGCGATGGTGGTGGCGATCTCCTGCGCCGACTTGCTGGCCTGCTCGGCGAGCTTGCGCACTTCGTCGGCGACCACCGCGAAGCCGCGGCCCTGTTCGCCGGCGCGCGCCGCTTCGATGGCCGCGTTCAGCGCCAGCAGGTTGGTCTGGTCGGCCACGCCCTTGATCGAGGTGGTGATGCTGGAGATCTCTTCCGAATCGCGGCCCAGTTGCGCGGCGCTGGCGGCGGCCTCGCGGATCGCCTCGGCGATCTGGTTGATCTCGGCGACCATCGCCTGCATGGTGTGCGCGCCGTTGCGCGCTTCGCCGCCGGACTGCTCGGAGAGCTTGCGCGCGTCGCCGGAGAGGTCGGCCACGTGGCTCACGCTGGTCGACATCTCTTCGAGTGCGGCGGCCATCGAGGCGGTGGCTTCGGACTGCTGCTCGGAGCCGGCCTTCACGCCGTCGGAGGCATCGGAGAGATTGCGCGAGGCGGTGGTCAGCTCGCCGGCCTGCGCGCGGATGGCGCGCAGAAGGCCCGCGAGTTCACCGGTCATGCGCATGGTGGCGTTTTGCAGGCGCGCGATCTCGTGCTTGTCCTTCGGGTCCACGTTGAGTTTCACCGACAGGTCGCAGGCGGCCACGCGTTCCAGCGCCAGCACGGTCTCTTCCAGCGGCAGGCGGATGCTGCGCGTGATGCGCCAGGCCAGCAGCGCGCCGATGGCGAAGGCCGCGCACAGCAGGGTGATCACCAGGCGCTCGCTGGCGGCGGCCGTCGCGTCGATCTTCGCGGCGGTGTCGTCGATGCTCTTGCGCTGCAGGTCGAGGAAGTTCTGCAGCGCGGTCAGGTAGACCTTCGAATGCGGGATCAGCACCTTCTCCAGCAGGCGCGTCGACTCGGCGGCGTCGCCCTTCTTCTTGGCTTCGGAAATCGCGTCGCGCGTGATGCGGAAGGTGTTGCGGTATTCGTCGATCTTGGCCATCAGCGCCTTTTCCTCGGACGTGACGATCAGCGGCTCCAGGGCCTTGGAGAGCACCGAGTTGTCCTTGGTGGTCTGGTTGTTTTCCTCCGCGAAGAATTCCGCCAGCGAGGGGTCGCTGCTCTTGGCCACGGCGGTGGCGCGGCGCAGGCTCACGTTCGTGTTGCGGCTCCAGTCGCTCAGCAGGCGCTCCTTCTTGAGCGGTACCTGCAGCACCGCCTGCCCGGCGGCCGCGACCGATTTGAGATGCCACAGCGCCGTCAGCGTGGTGACGAGAAACAGGCCCAGCAAGGTCGCGAAACCGATGGCCAGCCGTGAACTGATGCGCAGACGCGAAAACGAAAACATGACCCTGCCTCCTTTTTTCTTTGGAGGGTCAAGAATAGGGAGCCGGCGCGATTCCGGTGCGGGGAAATGCGGGAGGAAAGCACCGCAATTCGGGGAATGCGCGGAGGGGCGCGATTCGGGGAACATGCGGGGGACCGCAATTGGGGAAATATGTGGGCGGCCGCGACTCGGGAAATATGGCGGAGCCGCGATTCGGGGAGTCCGCGGAAGGGGCGCGATTCGGGGAATGGCCGGGGCGGGTTTGGCCTGCCTCGGCCCGCCTCGCCGGCCGATGGTGCACAATCCCCCTTATCCCCTTTCTCGTGGCATGGCATCCATGGCCCAGATACTGCTCACCGAGTCCGCCCGCCAGCACCTGCGCGACGCGATCGCCGCGCAAACGATGGCGCGGCCGATCGTCACCGTCGCCTGGTCGCAAGGCTCGAAGGACAACTATCGCGGCCCGAACGGCGAGGCGCTCTGGCGTACCGTCGAGGAGCCGGGCTGGTTCGTCAACCTCGGCGATTGGGCGGATACGCCGGAATTCCGCATCGAGGGCAAGACGGTGCTGATGGAGGGCTTCGAGTGGCTGATCGATACGCACGCGCGCGACGGCGCGGGGGTGCTGGTGATCGGCTTCGAGAATGAAGCGCTGACCATCGCGCACCAGCCCGCCTGAGGCCGGCGCGGCCTGGACGGGCCCGCCTCCAGGGCGGCCCACCTCCTGCACGATCCGCATCCGCCGGCCCATCGCGGCGCAAGCGTACCGCCCCGTAGAATGATGCCTGATGGACGATGCCACCGACCCCCTGCTGCTCAACGAAGGCCTGAAGCTTGCCATGGCCTGGGGGCCGGATTGGCTCAAACCCATCGCAGGGCGCATGCACGCGCTGCACCCGCAGCTGACCCAGGCGCAACTCAATGCGCTCGACACCGAATGCCAGGCCGCCATGAAGCTCGGCCATGCCGGCGTCGGGCAACTGCTGCGCGAAAGCGGCAGCGGCCGCGTGAACTCGAACGTGATCCGCGCGGACCTTGCCGTGCTGGTGCGCGCGAACCACCCCTGGGTCAATGAGGACAACCTCGGGCAGCTGTTCAGCCAGGGCGTGTATTACGCGGCGAAGTAGGTGCGCGACCACGCACCGCGCGCCTGCCACAAGGCAGTCCGGCGCGCCGTATTAAAATGACCGCGCCATCTCCGGCTCCAAACGCCGTCTCGATTCCAAACGCCATCCTCGACTCCAACACCAAAGCAACCGCCATGCGCCTCCACGCCCTTCGCAGTGCCTCCCGCGCCATCCATCGCCTCGCGCGCTTCGCTGCCGGCGCAGCCGCCCATGCGGCCGCCGCCCGCGTGACCGCCGCCGCGCCGGCCTGCGCCGCCCTCGGCCTTGGCCTCACGCTCGCCGCCGGCGCCCACGCGCAAGGCACCGAGACCGTCGACCTCGACGGCACCAAAATCAATCTGACGATTCCCGCCGGCTACTGCAAGATGGACCGCGCCACGCCCTTCGGCCAGGCCTACTACGGCATGCAGGAGCGCATGCAGGCGAACGTGAACCGCGTGCTGGTCCTGTTCGTCGACTGCGCCGAACTCAAGAAGAGCATCGCCAACCCCAGGCAGCCCTTCTATCACCACGGCTCCTTCCTCACCCCGCTGCAAGGCGGCCACGTCACCAAGGTGCCGGTCGGCTACACCCGCAAGCAGGCTGTCGAGGAGATCGCCAAGAGCATCCCCAAGCTCGACGAAAAGCAGTTCGAAGGCACTTCCAACGCCCGCGCCAAGTCCGAAGGCGTGGCCCTGAGCAAAGTATCCAGCGGCCTGCTCACCACCGATGACAACGCCGCCTACATGGCGATCGCCGCCAACGCCGGCGCCGCCGGCGGGAAGGAAAGCGAACGCTTCCGCGGCGTGGTCTTCATGACCGTGCTCAAGAGCATGGCCATCTCCGGCAACCTCTACAGCCCGGTCGAACCCGGCCCGCCGTTCGACAAGCTGCTGGCGCAGCAGAAGGCGAATGCGGCAGCGGTGGTGAAAGCGAACTGAGGGCGCTGAGGGCGAACCGAGAATGGACCAGGGACAATCCCGGGCGCCCTGGATACGCAGTCCACGTAAATGAATGGAAGTGAAGGGGAAATGACAGGCAGGCGCATTGTATTCAAGGTGCTCGGCGCGGTCATCGGGCTGATTTTCATCGGCTACGGGGTCCATGAGCGGAGCACTCTCGCGCGCATGAAAAGCACCGGCCAGGTGGCGGTGGTCGAGCCGGTGGCCAAGTACACGGAGTTCAGCACCAGCGGCTCGAAGGTCTACACCGCCGAGTTCAGGTTCCAGACCGCGACCGGCCAGCAAGTGACCAAGAAGAGCTCGTTCCCCGAGGAAGTGCTGGCCGATTTCAAGAGCGGCACGCCGGTGCGCGTGATCTACGATCCGCGCGACCCGGGCGAGTTCGTGTTCGAAAGGCAGCAAGCCGCGTGGAGCACCATCGCCATCGGCGTGGTGATCGCGCTGCTGGCGCTGGTGCTGGTGTAGGGCGGGGAGAGCCGGGCGTAGACGACGGCGGGAGAACAGGGGCGTGGGGGAGCACGCGGAGGCAGTGGCGGGGAACTACGTCGAGGCTGATTTCTTCGGCGCGTACATCGGCTTCATTTTCTGTCTTTCATCCTTCAGTTCCCGCCGCCACGCAAGCCCGCCCGCACCCGCATCAGCGCGAACCCCAGCAGGTTCAGCCCCGGCCATTGACCGGGGTTGCTCGCGCGCGGGTCGTCGTGGGCCAGGCCGATGCCCCAGATCGCGTCCACCGGGCTGGCCTCGACCAGCACCTTGTCGCCGGTGTTGAGAAGGAACTCGCGCAGGGCCGGGTTCTGGCCGAATTTGGCGGCGTTGGCGGCTTGCGCGATTTCCGAACGATGCGCCAGCCAGAGCGCTTCATCGAAGCCCGCGATCTTGCGGCCCAGTGCCTTGGCGGCGCCGGGGTCGGGGGCCTGCAATACCTGCGCGGCGATTGCCTCGTCGCCGAACAGGCGCGCCTTGGCCGCCATCATGTAATGCTCGGCGGTGGCGTAGCGCTCGCCCCCGATCTCGAAAGCGGCGGGGAACCACTGGCTCATGCAGGTCTTGCCGATGCTGCCGTCGCGCGAGGGGCGGTGACCCCAGAAGAACAGGTAGCCGGGCGAAGCGCCGGCGGCCAGCGCCGCGTGGAAGGAGTCGAGGGAGAGGTTGGATGACGGCATGAGATGGGTTTTTGCTTCGAGCCAAAAATTGAATGGCCCTGATCCGGTCCTCAGCGCGAATGCCGCGCCACGTAGGCCCGCAGCACGCCGTCCATGCGCGACTGCCAGCCTTCGCCGGTGGACTTGAAATATTCGACCACTTCGGCGCTGTAGCGGATCGACACCAATTGCTTGGGCGAAGCCGATTTCGGCCGGCCGCGCAGGGTGCGCAGCGGCACCATCTTTTTCAGTTGCGCGAGGCTCAAGGGTTGCGCGTCGGGGTCCGCCTTGGCGGCGGCGCGGATGGCGGCGTCTTCCTTCAGCGTCGGCATGCGGATCGCCGGACGTTTGGCGGCCTTAACAGTTTTCGACATAGTGTTCACCTCGTTGCGGGTCGCCCGGCGCAGGCTGATGATGCGGCGGATTTCGTCCTCGCCCGGCGGGCCGAAGCGATCCACGAAGACCGCGTAATACAGGGTTTGCGACTTGGGCGCCAGGGCGATCATGCGCCATTCGTCGTATTCGAAACGCTCGTCCACCCAAACCAGCGCCGTATCCCAATCAAGTTCCGCCGCCAGCGCCAGGGAGACGCCATGCTTGGCGAGATTGGCGGCGTCCTTTCCCGGATCGAACTCGAATTGC
>Ga0307511_10000356_pt1 | contig 48468 bp, 42 predicted proteins | sample 13_EM_MG_FD_200266 | JGI IMG/M metagenome (GOLD analysis project Ga0307511, IMG submission 200266) | Populus trichocarpa ectomycorrhiza microbial communities from riparian zone in the Pacific Northwest, United States - 13_EM | ecosystem: Host-associated > Plants > Roots > Unclassified | place... | reverse complement strand
ATTTAGTCGGAAAGTGACGCACCAGACCTTTTTTCCATCGCGACTGATCTTGATAATTTTTGAGTTCTTAAAAATAGAACAATAAAACTTTGCCGCCTCTTCCGCTTTTTTATCGAACCATAAGAATGGGGTAATTTTTTGCATATTTCTCCTTTAAATGACTTCTTCCTTTATTCGGATTCAGCCCTGGCATTTGGCCAGGTATTGCGTGAGTTGGTCCAGAGTCCCGGTCCAACCTTGCTTCATGCCCTCATGTGACGTTGCAAAAGTCTGCTTCTCCTGCTCAGTCGCCTCGAACGGTGCCCACTTAATGCTAAACGTGGTTTTGCCTTCTTTTTCCGTGAGGATAAAAGTAGAAAGCATTTTCAGCGGCCACGACGGACTCATTGGGTGGCGGGTGAGGTTGCTTTCCGCATCCGAAAATGAGTTGATGAAAACCAGACGTTCAGGCGCAACGATTTCGCGATAAACAAATTTGCCCCACATCTCCTTTCCGTCCGCAGCAGACATACAGTAGTGATAAATACCGCCTGGACGAAGTTCGAGCTTGGCGACGCGACTGGAAAAGCCCCTCGGCCCAAACCATTCTTTCATGCGATTGGGTTCGGTGCAGGCTTTCCATACCAAATCGCGAGGCGCATCGAAGGTACGAGTGATGATAAACTCCTGAAGTGCTTGATCGTGGGCAAGTGTGGTTTCGTTATTCATTTTTGGGTTGAGGTTGATTATTTGACTGCGTGAATCGTTCGATCGTGGGGGATGAAATCGGTCCAAATAAGCTGTCCACATAGGAACGAGCTTGTCGGATATTGTTGATGGTCATTTCCGGGGCCTGCCGGGTCTTCCCGATCAGCATGGAACCTTGCCAAAGACTGTTCAGGAACCAGGCCACCCTTTCAGGATCAAAATCGATCACAGGCGGATGCACTTTTTTCGCAGCTGTGAGTATGCGTATGATCATCTCGGTCCAATTTTTTAAGTGACCCACACAGGCCTCGCGCATGATCGGGTTCTTCAGCGCCATTTCCTGGGACATCATTCCCACCATGCAAATACACGGTTCATCCCGCTGATTGAAGCCGATCATGATTTCAAAAATCCGATGTAGCTGTTCGAGAGGGTCAATATCCGGGTTCTCCCAGGCGGCAGAATAAAGGTCCATTCCAAACGCGGCAAACGCGTCCACGGCGGCACGGCCTATCGCCTCCTTGCTTTCGAAATAATGGAAGAAGCCCCCCTTCGTCAGTTTCGCTTCCGCGCAAATCTGATCCACTGTGGTAGCAGCGAAACCCTGTTGAAGCATCAGTCGTAAAGTAGCGTCGATGAGCTTTTGCCTGGTTTCTGTCGGGCGGCGGGGTTTGATAGAAGCAGGTGACATACGAACTAGTTGGTATGTAATTAATCTCGCTCTATTCGTCAATAGTTTTTTTGATTTTTAAATGCCCCCACTCTTGATGAGAGAGTACGGCGAAAGCTTCAGTTCGTCTCGAAGCCGTATTTCTTCCAGATTTCCTTGGCGGGATCGCTGGTGCAGTAGTCGATGAAAGCGTGGGCCATTTCTGGATTTTTTGCCAGTCGACTGACCGCAGCCGTGTAAAAGATCGGCGGTGCATCATCACTCGAAATGGGCAGCGCTTCAAAGCCGGGTAAATTGACTGTGCCCAAATCGGTCTGGTAAACAAAGACCGCATCGGCTTGGTCCCGCTCCACGATATTCAGCGCCGAAGCTTCAGTGGGGGCATAGACGTAAATGCTTTTGTGGTCGGCATCCGCCAAACTGTGTTTTTGCAACGCACGCTGGGCAACGCGTGCAGATGAAACAAACTCGGGATTACCCATGGCCACCTTTTTCCATTCCGTCCCGACCAGGTCGAACCATTCGAGTTCGTCATCCTTGACCAGAGCCTTGCGCCCATAAATCGCCAATGTATTGCGCGCGAGCGAACGTTGTCCATCGGCCATGAGGACGCCCTTGCGGGTCATCTCCTTCACGTCCTGGATATCGGCGCTGATGACCACATCCCAGATTGAAGCCGCTTCCACCTTCGCGCGTATGGTTCCGGCATTGGTCAGCGTCAACGGCACCTGCGGGTTGGTCTCCTTGCTATCGGCCCAGCTTTGGGCCAGTTCCTGCAAAACCTGGCGCAGGCTGCTGTCGGCGATAATGGCGAGAGTCACCTGCGGGGCCGTCGTACCTGGCACGTTCGTGTCGGAAGCCGGGCCCGGAGCTGGTGCCGCAGGCTCAACCGGCTGGGCGGGGATCGCCTGATGCGGATCGACCGGTTTTGCCGGGATCGGAGTTTGCGCTGTGAGCGGTAACGCCCCGGCGCAAAGAACCACCAAGACCATAGACCAAAGGAACCGCTTCATAGTTGATGCCTTCCGTTTTAATCCATCAATTCATATGCAATTGCGCTCAGCGCAAAAAAGGCGGCTGTTTCCGCCCGCAAAATAATTTTTCCGAGCGAGACCGGCATGAAGCCGGCCGCACGGGCCTGACCGATTTCCGCAGGAGTGAAATCTCCTTCCGGCCCGATCATCACGATAATCGGCGTTCCGGCCTTCAAGCCCTGAAGCTGTTCGCGCAAAACCGTTTTCAAGGGGCGTGACTCCGGTTGCAGCGACGCGATCAATTTGACCGCGCCCTTTGGAATCCCCGCCACAAAATCTTTCGGCGCGACCGGAGAATGAACGACCGGCAGCCAGTTCTGCCCACACTGTTTGGCCGCCTCAATGGTCAGCTTCTGCCATTTCTCGATTTTGGATTCGGCTTTTTCTTCGTCCACCTGCGCAATGCTGTGGTCCGATTGCAATGGGGCCAATTCGGAGACGCCCAGCTCGGTCGCCTTTTGGAGAATCATGTCCATCGACTTCGGCTTGGTCAGCGCCTGCGCCAGCCAAACGGGATGAGTCGGCTTCGAGGCCGTTGCTTTGGCCAAAATTTGGAATTTCACCTCGTCGCGCCCGATTTCCGTAATGCGCGCCTTGGCCTCGACTCCATTCCCGTCGAACACGGCAAAGAGATCCCCCACCGCCTGCCTCATGACCTGGGCGCAATGATGGGATTGTTCAGAATCGAGGAAACCGCGATCCAATGACGGGGAGTAGTAGCGTTTCATTTGAAGAAATCCTTGGCTTTCCGGAAGAAGGAACTTTCCTCCGGGTGAGTGCTTTCATCACAGCTGTCGGCGAAGGTCTCCAATTTGGCCCGTTGATCCGCGTTCAATCGGGTGGGAACCTCGACGTAAAGTTTCACGTGCAAATCGCCCACGCCACGGCCATGCACTTCCGGCAGTCCCTTGCCGCGCAGACGAAAGACTTTGCCCGAGGGCGTGCCTGCCGGGACCTTGAGTGAGGCGCTACCTTCCAGCGTCGGCACCCGGACGTCACCGCCGAGAGCCGCACGGGCAAAACTAATCGGGACATTGCAGAAAAGATCGGTTCCCTCGCGCTGGAAGATTTCGTGGGCTTCAACGTGCAGGACCACATAGAGATCGCCCGCCGGGCCGCCCCGCACGCCGCCCTCGCCCTGACCGGAAGAACGGAGCCGCGTTCCATCTTCAACCCCGGCCGGAATCTTGATTTTAATTTTGGTCGTCTTTTCCATGCGCCCTTCGCCCCGACAGGTATGGCAGGGCTTCTCAATCGTTTGTCCGGCGCCACGACAACGGGGACAAGTCTGGGCAATATTGAAAAAGCCGCGAGTGACCGCGACCTGCCCATGACCGCCGCAAGTCGGACAGGTCGTGACTTTGCTCCCCGGCTCCGCTCCGGAACCGTGGCACGTGTCGCAAGCCTGGGGCTTGGAAAGCTCGATCTCTCTTTCCACGCCGCGGGCCGCTTCCAGAAAGGAGATGCGCATGTCGTAACGCAGATCGGAACCCCGACCGCGTCCGCCCCGTTCACCGCCGTCCTGACCGGCGCCTTCGCCGAAAAAGCTCTCGAAGATGCCGCCGCCGCGTCCACCACCGCCGCCGCCAAAAACTTCGCGGAAGACTTCAAACGGATCGTGCATCCCGCCCATTCCGGCGCCCGCCCCACCGCCGCCACCCTGGGAAAAGGCCTGATGACCGAAGCGGTCGTAAGCGGCACGTTTATCGGGATTGCTGAGCACTTCGTAAGCTTCGCCCAGTTCCTTGAATTTTTCTTCCGCCGATTTGTCTCCCGGATTTTTGTCCGGATGATGCTTCACCGCCATTTTGCGGTAAGCTTTCTTGATCTCCTCGGCGTTGGCGGTTCGCTCCACCCCCAGAATTTGATAGTAGTCGCGCTTCGTCGTGGCCATTTAGTCTTTCTTCGCGGGAGATGATGCCTTGTCTTCGGGCGCCTTGGCCACAAAAACGGAAGCGGGGCGCAACAAACGGTCCTTGAGTTTGTACCCTTTGCGCATCTGGGAAAGAACGTGCCCCTCGGGATGCTCCTCCGACTCGTGATGGCCGAGCGCCTCGTGCCGATGCGGATCGAACGGCTGGCCGACGGCCTCCACCGGCTCGACCCCCGCCTCGCGCAAGACCTGCCGAAGTTGCGCCAGTACCATCTCAAAACCCTGGGAGATGGCCTTGGCATCGGTCGCGGTTTTGGCCGCTTCCATGCCCGACTCAAAATTATCCAGCACGGGCAGCAATCGCTCCAGCAACGCCTCGCCGGCATAACGCACGGCTTCTTCCTTCTCCCGCAAAATCCGTTTGCGCGAGTTGTCCCATTCCGCCTGCGTCCGCAAAAGGCGATCCTTCAACTCGGCGGCTTGGGCGGCTTGTTCCACTGCGGCTTGATAAGCTTCGTTGGTCACAACGACACAGGCCGGGTCGTGGGCCGGAGAGGTCTCGACCTCATCCGTCGGTTTCTGCGCCACATCTTTATTTTCCACTTCTTTCGAACTCATAATTTTAAAATCCATTCCAACTCGTCATTCGGACCTTTGCACGGCAGCCAGGGTAATATCGTCGTTCTGGGGATGCCCCCGACTAAAAGTCTGTACCCGGTCGACAATCGTTCTCACCAGGAATTCGACGCTCTGCGGCCCGGCAGACCGGAGCACGGTTTTCAATTGTTCCTGGCCAAATTCTTTTCCCTCTTCATCAAGTGCTTCGTTAATTCCATCCGTGTATACCACCACTGTGTCCAATGGCGAAAGAACAACTGTAACATCCTTGATGACTTCGTCAAAGACATCGCCGGGATCGATGCCCAAAGCCATGCCCGGTGATTCAATGGCTTCGATATGCTTAAAACGATCCCGGCACCACAGCGCCGACTCATGTCCCGCCCGCGCCATCGTCACAATGCCGGAGCCGGAGCTATCCATGATGAGATAAAGCATGGTGATGAACATGTCCTCCCGGATATCGGGGTAAAGTTGACGGTTCACTTCGCGCAGAACCTGGGCGGGAGAGGCATTCCCCGGCGCCTTGCTGCGCAGAACGCTCCGGCACATCGCCATGATAATCGAGGCGGGAATACCTTTACCACTGACGTCGGCCACCGCCACGCCCCACCGCTGCGGATCGACCTGAATGAAATCAAAATAATCGCCGCTGACCTGCTGGGCGGGCATGTTCAACGCTGCGCAATTAAAACCCGGCACCTGGGGTGCGCTGCTGGGTAAAAGAATGCGTTGAATTTCCCGCGCCACCGAGATCTCGTGGTCGAGTTTCTTTTTCTCCGAGAGCTGGCGATAAACCTGGGCGTGCTGGAGCGAGTAGGCCGCCTGATCCGCGACCGATTGCACCAGATCAAAATCGGCCTTACTGAAGGTCTTGCCTTCTTCGTGATTGGCCAGGGCCAATACCCCCAGTTGCTCCTGCCGGTAATGGAGAGGCACCGCCAGGTAAGTCTCGGTCTGCAATTCTTTTTGCCGGAACCAGGGAAAGCGTTCGTCGAGTTCCGCCCGTTCCACATGAACGGCCGTGCCCGTACGCGCCACTTCCGCGATAATGGACGGTGAATCGGCAGGAATGGCCTCCAGATACAGAAAGGCTTCAAGATTCTCAGCCCGGATAATCAGTTGATCGGCGACCGTGTTATCGACCTTGAGCGGCGGCGGAAAGGTACCACTAACGGTCGCGGCCATCAGCTTTTTCCGGTCCGAATCCCAAAGATAAATCGCCGCCCCCCGGGCCGAGGTCACTTTTTGAGCGCACCCGATAATGATGCGCAGGAGATGATCCCGGTCGATTTCCTCGGTAAAGGCCTCACCTAAATCATGCAAAAAATCATAGATGATTTTCTTTTCCTGCTGCAGAGCCACAAATTCCTGCTCCAGTTTTCGCCGCTCCTCGCGGTCCGTCCTCAATTTTTTCCAGAAATGGAAAGTGCTGCCCCCCAGGACGGCAATCATGCCCAGGCCACTGCCCACGAGATACCAGATGGTGTGCATATGATTTTAGTTATCTTAATTTAGGGAGGGTCTGCAAAATAGGGCAAGGCCTCCTTGCCGTGCGCTGCAATGGGACAGTCTTTCCAGCCGCTTGCGGCGTACAGGTGGTTGCCGCCATCCGCTGGATAGCGGTACGCCGTCGAGCCGACGGCGGCTACCTTAAATACCCCGCTGTTTGCGGCGGGTTCTTTAATGCCTGGCCGCAGGCTGACCAAGATCTTCCCGCAAAAATTCCACGACGTCCTTGAATTTCGGGACATTGCGAGGATCAAATTCCATCAAAGTCTCGTGGGCCTCCAGAATGGTGGGGGCCGCTTCGGTTCGCGTCGGAACGGGACAAGGCACTTCCTCCAATTGCTTTTCAGCGACCCCATTTAACTCCACGCGCTGGGCATCGACATTAATCAACCGGTCCAGACCAAGGTTTTTAAGCAATTCGAGATTACGGGGGCTGGCATTAAGGATATGCAGGAGTCCATTCCCGGCCTCCTTGAGCTTGAGGCCAAGCCCGAGCAAAATGCCCAAAAATGTACTGTCCAGATAAGTACAGGCGTCCAAATCAACGACAAACCTGTTGACCCCGTCTTTGAGCAATTGTTGATAAAAAGCCTTCAGACAACCGGAATTTTGAAAAGACCCCCGGCCCACTACCTTGACAAAGCCGAGGTTGGCACTGCGTGCCACCAAGATTTTCGACATCTCCACCCTTTCACTATAGGTCTTGAGCCTCAAAGGTCAACGCCTCGAATATTAATGACGTGAAGCATCTTTCTTCAAACCAGCCTTTGAAAAAGCTGAAGACCGAGCTTCTTTAATCGCTAATTCCTTGTTTATGAGTTGCTTGCATGTAGCCTTAAGAGGATGAAATTCGTTGTGGCAATCACTGGAGCCAGCGGTTCCATTTATGCCCAACGTTTACTGCAAATCCTGAACGAAGACCCCCAAGGTCCTCATGAAGTGCAGGTCGCCCTTAGTACCCATGCGCGTGAGGTGGCCCAAGCCGAGACCGGCAAGCTGGCCATTCCGGACGGATTTCCGGTCCATGGCGACACCTCGATGCAGGTGCCCTTCGTCAGCGGTTCGGCGCAATTTGACGCCATGGTCATTATCCCCTGCTCCATGGGCACGATTGGCCGGATCGCCCATGGTTACTCGGACAGCGCCATCGCCCGGGCCGCCGATGTCTTCCTCAAAGAAAAGCGTCGGCTGATTATCGTCCCACGCGAAACGCCCTGGAACCTCATCCAGGCGCGGAACATCGTCACCCTGCTCGAAGCGGGTGCGGACATTATCCCGGCCATCCCCTCCTTCTATCACCGCCCGCAAACCGTCCTCGACGTGGTCGATACCGTCGTCGCCCGCGTCCTCGATCACCTCGGCCTGAAGCACGCGCTGGTGAAAAGGTGGATGGAAGAAAAAAGGAATGATTAATCTCTCCGTCATCCTTTATCCTTTTAACTTTTTCCCTTAACCTTGCCACGCTATGCCTTCCTCCGTCATCATGACCTCACCTCCGGGCGGACCACGCCCCGGCTTGATCCGGCAATTTTTCGGCACGCTGGAACTGATCAAATTTTCCCATTCGGTTTTTGCCCTGCCCTTTGCGCTTGCGGCCATGCTCGTGGCAGCTCGTGGCTTGCCCTCGCTGTGGACAATTTTCTGGATTCTCTGGTGCCTCGTCTCGGCCCGGACGGCCGCGATGGCCTTCAATCGCTGGGCCGATTGGGACTATGACAATTTCAATCCCCGTACCAAACGTCGCGCCCAACTGGGCACCCGGTGCCTGACTTGGATTCTGTGCCTGATTGCTCTGGCCGCTTTTGTCGTGGGAAGTTTCCAGCTCAATTATCTTACCTTGATTCTCTGCCCGGTCGCCTGCCTGCTTATTCTCGGTTACTCGCTCACCAAGCGCTTCACTTCCTACACCCACGCTGTGCTCGGCCTCGCCCTAGCCGCTGCGCCGATGGGCGCGTGGGCCGCCACGCAAGGCGATCTCTCCTCACCTCTGCCCTGGCTATTGGCAGCAGCGGTCTGGTGCTGGGTCTTCGGCTTCGACCTCATTTATTCGACGCAAGACATCGAGTTCGACCGTCAGGCGCAACTCCATTCCTTTCCCGCGCGGCACGGCATCACGGCGGCCCTGAGATTAGCTCTCGTTCTCCACCTGCTGACCTGGCTTATACTTTTGGCCTTCGGTTGGTTCGCCCTGCTTTCCCTGCCATATTGGGTCGCCATGGGACTGATTTTCTTCGCGCTGATTTTTGAACACATCCTCTGCTGGTCAAAAGACCTGGCCAAAATCAACGTCGCCTTTTTCCAGATGAATGCGCTGGTCGGCCTGATCCTTATCCTCGGCGTCGGAGCCAGCCTCATCTATCCTTCATTTAGGAATGCAGATACGATCAATTGGAATCTCGACACATCTTTCGGACGTTGGCTGCAGAAGCATGTGCCAGCCGGAGAACACAAATGATTTTCTATAAGCAATCCGTCATCCTGAGCGGAGGCGAAAAGTAAAATGTCTTTTACCCCAGCACCTTCCAGAGCCGCAGTCGAAGGACCCAGCCTGAACCAAAATCAGGTTTGGATGGCGCCCTTACGCTCCGAACATCAAACCCGCTTTCCGCTGTCCGTCCGGGCGAAGAGCGACAAGCTACCTTGTTCAACCAGTAGCACACTACGCTTCCCCTATCCTTTGGATAAACATCCAGGTCCTTCGACTGCGGCTCGAGAAGCTTTTTTGATCAAACTATCTCAACGGCTCGCCTCCGCTCAGGATGATGGAATTTTAAATACGGAAGTCTCCCGATGAGCTTCATGGATTCCATCCTGGCCCGCAACGGCCTGACCGACATCGCGGAAAAAGTCTTCGCCGCGCAACGCCTGACCGACGACGAAGCCCTGCGTCTCTACACCGCCAAAGACCTCAACGCGCTCGGCTATCTGGCCAATCACGTCCGCGAGCGCAAGAACGGCAACATCGCCACCTACGTTCTAAATCTGTATCTCAACTACTCGAACATCTGCATCCTGAGCTGCCAGTTCTGCGCCTTTGCCCGTCGACCGCATGAAAAGGAAGGCCAATTCACCTACGACATCGAGGAGATGGTCCGGCAAACCAAGGCCGCCTACGACCAGGGCATCACCGAAGTGCACATCGTCGGCGGACTGAATCCCAAGCTGCCCTTCGCTTATTACACGGAGATGATCCAGGCGCTAAAAGCCGCCTGCCCGAACCTGTGCGTCAAGGCGTTCACCGCCATCGAAATCCGGCATCTGGCCGAACGGATCGCGAAGAAATCGATCCGTGAAACGCTCGAAATCCTGCGCGACGCGGGACTGGGTTCCCTGACCGGCGGTGGTGCGGAAATTTTTGATCCCGCCGTGCGCGACCAGATTTGCCGTGGCAAGGAAAGCGCCGAGGAATGGCTCGAAGTCCATCGCACGTGGCATCAGATGGGCCAGCGCAGCACCTGCACCATGCTTTACGGCCACGTCGAAACGGTGGCGCAACGGGTCGACCACCTGCGCCGCCTGCGCGAATTGCAGGACGAAACGCACGGCTTCACCGCGCTCGTTCCCTTCGCTTACGAACCGGAAAACAATAAGCTGACTCACCTGGGCCTGGGCCGCGCCTCCGCATTCGAGGACCTGCGCAATCTCGCCATCGCGCGGATTTACCTCGATAACTTCGACCACATCACGGCCTACTGGGTCAGCCTCGGTCTGCCCACCGCGCAAGTCGCGCTGAGTTATGGCGTGGACGATCTGCACGGCACCATCCAGCAGGAAAAAATATTTCACATGGCGGGCAGCCAGACCCCGCAGGGCCAGACGATTGCCACTCTCGAACGCGCCATCCGCGAAGCGGGCCGCATCCCCGTTCAGCGCAATACGTTTTACCAGCGGCTCAACGAACCCGCCATTCCCGGCGAAACCCTCCCCGATGCGCCAGCGCAGAAGGGAGTGCTGGTGTGATCTCATCCGCCCTTGCCAAAGCCCCCTATTCTGTCATCCCGAGCTTGTCGAGGGATCAGTTCCGCATGCCTTTCTTTCGGAGAAACAAAACTGATCCTTCGACTTCGCCGCACGCGAGCGTGCGCTCCGCTCAGGATGACGGCTTTTTTTCATGAACACGTTTTCCGACAATAACTCTATCCTGCAATTCCAGGCGCAGGGAAATCCAGTTCCGCAATCAGCGCCTGAAAATCCGGGCCAACGCTACACCCTCGGCTCGGTCCCTTATCTCAACGCGCGCCCTCTTCACTGGGCCATTCAGGAACCGGTCACTTTTTTGGAACCCAACAAGCTGACCGTTGAACTGGCGGAAGGCCGTCTGCAAGCCGGTCTCGTCCCGATTGTCGAGGTGCTCGAAAACGCCGCGGCCTATCACATCGTTAACGGCGTTGCCATTGGCACGCTCAACAGCGTCTACAGCGTCGTACTCGTCCACGGCCTGCCCATCGTCCGCATCAAAACCGTAACGCTCGATCCTGCTTCCAAGACATCGAACCAATTGCTGCGCGTGCTGCTGCAAAAATATTATCGCCTGAAACCCACTTACGTTTCAGCCGACGAACCCGCCGAGGGCCAGCTCATCATCGGCGACCCGGCCATTGCCTACCGCCAGTCGCACCCGGACGAACGCTACTTCGATCTCGCCCAGGCCTGGCACTCGCATACGGGACTGCCTTTTGTTTTTGCCGTCTGGGCGGTGCGCAAGGACGTGCCCGATGCGGAACTCATCGCGAAAAATCTTCGGGCCGCCGCCCGGAGCGGTCTGGCCGCCCGCGACCAAATCGCCCGCACTCCTTTCGAATATTACTACCTGACCGAGCATCTTTACTATCACCTGGGCGATCCCCAGAAAAAAGCTATTATGGCTTTCTCCTCCGACCTGGTGGAAATCGAGCAACTCGCCCATATTCCCAATTTGAGCTACATATGAAAAGTCCGTCATCCCGAGCTTGTCGAGGGATCAGACGCATGCCGGAAATGCAACCGAGCAGGCAGTTCCCATCGATGACTATCATGACATGCCTAATTTTTTCTCCAAACGTAAGCACGTCTGATCCCTCGACAAGCTCGGGATGACAAGCCTAAATAAAACATGATCCAATCGCTACTCGATACCGAAATCAAAGCCAAGGTGCTTGACGGCGGACGCATCACGCCCGAGGAAGCGAAGCAGCTCTATTTCGCGCCGCTGACCGAACTGGGCGAACTGGCCGACGCGCGCCGCCGCCAGCGCAAGGGTGCGGCCTACGACGGCCACGGCAACGAAATCGTCGCCTATATCATCGACAGGAACATCAATTACACCAACGTCTGCAACGTCTACTGCAAATTCTGCGCCTTCATGCGCACGGAACGCGACGACGATCATTACGTCCTGACGCCGGAACAAATCGGAGAGAAGATCAAGGAACTCGAATCCATCGGCGGCACGCAAATTCTCATGCAGGGCGGCCATCACCCGAAGCTCACCATCGATTACTATCTCGACCTGCTCCGCTACATCCGGGCGAACCATCCCACGATCAACATCCACGGTTTTTCTCCACCCGAATTCAATCACTTCGCGGAAGTGTTTAAAATGTCGCTGGAGGAAGTCATCACCCGCTTCAAGGAAGCAGGCCTTGGCTCCATTCCGGGCGGCGGCGGCGAAATCCTGGTCGACAAGGTGCGCAACGCCATCGCCCCGCTTAAATGCGATTCCGATCACTGGCTCGAAGTCATGCGGATCGCGCACCGGCTCGGGCTCAATAGCTCGGCCACCATGATGTTCGGCCACGTCGAAAGCGTCGATGACCGAATCGAACATTTACGCCGACTCCGCGACGTGCAGGACGAAACCGGCGGCTTTACCGCATTCATCTGCTGGACCTTCCAAAGTGACGGCACAAAAATGCGCAATATTCCCCCCACCGGCTCGCACGAATATCTGCGCATGCAGGCGCTCAGCCGCGTCTTCCTCGATAATTTCGACAACGTCCAGTCCTCCTGGGTGACACAGGGGCCGAAAATCGGACAGATCGCTCTCCAGTATGGCGCAAACGATTACGGCAGTGTGATGATGGAGGAAAACGTCGTCTCCGCCGCCGGCACCAGCTTCCGCCTCACCGTGGACGAAATCAAAAAAGCCATCGCCGAACTCGGCTACGAGGCCCACCAGCGGGATAATTGGTATAAGCTGCTGAATTGATCCTTACAAATCACCTCGGCAGCGCGAAAAAAAAGAGCGTGACGAGCGTGGGGAAAAGCGCGGCGAGAAAAAGACCGCCGGGAGCGATGCTGCCCTCGGGAAAATATTTCTGGAGCACCGACTGCCCCGCCGGATTCGGCGCGTTGGCGATAACTGTTAAGCCCCCGCCGCAAATGGCGCCGGAAACAACCGCGTCTTTAAGCGGGTCGCTGAAATTCGGCACGAGCGTGGCGAGATAGGTGATTGCGGCGTTATCGTTGAAAGCGGTAAGGATTGTCGCACCGACTAGTAATGGAAAGACACTCAACCGGCCCAGCACCGGTTCAATCCACCAGCCCTGCAGACCTCCGTGAATGACCAGACCTGCGAGGAAAAAGCCGACGAGCATCGGTGAGCGCATTTCCAATTCATTCTGATAGGCGGTCGTCGCCAGGGTAAAACCGACGAAGAAAAGAAAACCTCCGATAAAAAGCGCAGACTCATGCGCGACCAGAACGGTCCAACCGAGAAAAACCAGATGCACGCCGGTGATCCAAAGCGGCACTGGTTCCTGCCGCTGCGATTCATCTCCCGGAAGAATAAGGCTGCTGGTGGACAACTTGGAAAATTCGCGGCGAAAAATCAGGAAGTAGGCGAGATTGCTCAGGACAATTCCCGCCAGGGCGCGGAGGCCCACCTGCTCGAACATGTAGGCTGAACTCCAGCCCCATTTCCCGGCGACCATCAGTACAGGCGGCGCGGCAAAATTGGTCAGCGCCCCACCGACGGAAACGTTGACGAAAAGCAGGCCCAGTGTCGCGTACATGAACGGCTTGCCGGGGCCAAGCCGGTAAAACTCGCGCCCCAGCAACACCGCGCAAATAGTCATCGCTGCCGGTTCCGTGATGAGCGATCCCATTAGTGGGCCAAGCGTCAAAAGCGTCAACCACCAGCGCGCAGGCGACCTTCCCGCGATGAGACCCAGGATACGCTCGGCAAACTGCACAATGGGCCGACTGGCCGCGATGGCCATGATGACCACAACAAAAAGCGGTTCGGTATAGGTGACCGTGTGATCGAAATAATTCCGGGCCACGCCCGCTCCTTTGCTCATCAGAATCGCCAGCGCCAAAGGAATCGCCCAAATGCCGAAGACCACCTCGACTTCGCCCAGGAAGTGGAGCAGGGAAGCCGCGATGCTTTGGCGAAAGCGACGGGGGATTTTTTCCTTGAGATCGGGCCCATGAATCTCCCTGAGCTGCTCCTCGTAGCGATGCTGGATTTCATGCGACCAGTGGAGAATTTTCGGTGCGAGAAAGGTGTGGATGATCGCGAGCAGGAAAATTACGCTGGCAACCAGGTTGAACGGCTCCGCCTGAATACGACCGGCGAGAACTGCTCCCAGACTGGCCACGCCGCCATCCTGATACGATTCGAGCGACGGAGGGAAAACTGCTCCCGTGATCGGTTCAGCCGCGACAATGGACACGGAGGAGAATCCCAACCAGCCCATCGCAAATAAAAGAACCAAGCGTGTCATGCAACCCCCGTGTGATGACGCGACTACGCACAAAGATCAAGCCTCTTCCAACCGAACCAGAGTCAGACCAGTTCAAAAGTTTGTTGATTCACAATGCTGTCATCCTGAGCTTGTCGAAGGATCAGACGCGTGCGGCAATGCCAACAGAGGTGAGAGTTCTCATTCGGCATTGGGGAGAAGCGTCACCACTCACGGTAATAGGAAATGCGTCTGATCCTTCGACAAGCTCAGGATGACGGAGCTTTTGAGCACAAATTCACGATAACGTGAATAGCCCAAGCGCGTGTACTTGTCTTCCGGGGCGATACCGTCCACATTTCTCCCTCCTGACGGAGAGCCCTTGAACAAGATCGTTCGCAAATTAACCACGAAACCAGTCTGGTGGCTGGAGACGCGCCGCCCCTACCCCATTCGCAATGCATGGACGCGCCTACCCGCGATTCCAGCGCAAAACGGATCGATCCCTTTCGCCGTCCTCACCACGCCGCAGAATTTCAACGATGCGCTTTGGACCGCATGGAGCTGGGTCCGTTTTTTGGGCGATACCGTGCGATTGGAGGTTTATGTCGACGGCACTCTTCACGATGAGATGCGCCGGTCGCTCGACCAAATCCTGCCGGGAAGCGGTCTGTTCGAAGCCACTCCCGCCATCATGGCGAACGGCAACTACCCGCCGCATGTCCAAAGCTTCATCACGGACAACATGACCGGGCGAAAACTGGGACTTCTTCTTGCCCTCAGCCGTCGTGGAAGATTTCTCTTCAGCGATGCCGACATTCTGGCTTTTGCAAAGCCAACGGAGCTCATGGAACTCTTCACCTCTCCCGAAAAGGGCGCCTATTTCCTTGAGGAAACGTGCAGCAACTTTGTCGATGGAATTGTCGCCCGGGCCGCGCGAATCGGCGTCACCCCTCCGGCATCACTCAATTGCGGACTCGTTCTCATTCCCCACAACGCGCTCTCACCGGAAATCGCCAACGAACTTCTCCAGGGCTGGCAAACGCCGCCCATCAACTGGGTGATCGAGCAAACCGTGACGGCCTGCCTGATGAGCGCCGCACCGCTGGTGGCTCTGCCGCGCGATCGCTATGTCCTCTCCACCGCACGCCAGTTTTATTGGCAGCCGGACGTCGATTACGCAAAAATCGTTGCCCGACATTTCACCGGCACCACCCGGCACGTGATGTACCTGAAGGGCATGCCCTGGATTTTGAAAAACCTCTCCAAATCCTAGCCATCCCGCCTGATTTTAGTTAGATTCGCCGTTTCCTCTATGACCAATCCCAAACCCCGCGCGCTCCTCTTTTCCGGCCAGGGCGCACAAAAAGTCGGCATGGGCGCCGACCTCTACGACAACAGCCCTTCCGCGCAGGCGCTCTACAAACTAGCGGACAGCAAACTGGGTTGGCCGTTAAGCGAATATAGTTTCCGTGGCCCGGAAGCTACCTTGACCGAGACCCGCGTTTGCCAACCGGCCCTTTACACGCACGGGCTGGCCATCCTGGCGGCATTTGAAGACCATGCGAAGCGTCCACTCCGGTTTGAGGCCGCAGCAGGTCTTTCCCTCGGCGAATATACCGCCCATGCGGCAGCGGGAACCTTCACCTTCCAAACCGGACTGGGACTGGTCGCTGAGCGGGGCCGCCTCATGCAGGAGGCCTGCGATGCGACCGTCGGCACGATGATCACCCTTTTGGGCGCGACACCCGAGCAGGCGAAGGAAATCGCCACCCTTTGCAACGTCGATGTGGCCAATCTGAACTGCCCCGGTCAGGTCGTCCTTTCCGGCGGCAAAAAAGAAATGGAAAGCGTCGCCGCTGCCGCCAAGGAAAAAGGTATTCGCAAGGTCATCCCGCTCAACGTCGCCGGGGCCTACCATTCCCGGTTGATGGCCGCGGCAGCAACGCAACTCGCTCCGCTTTTAATCCATGCGGAACTGGCCGCCCCTCGCGTGCCGGTGGTCGCCAATTTTACCGCCGAAGTCTCGGATGGCGCCGATCAAATTTTACGCGCACTCGAAGCCCAGGTCTGCGGCTCCGTGCGCTGGACGGAATCGATTCAACGCCTGATTGCCCTAGGCTTCACCGACTTCGTCGAATGCGGTCCGGGCGGAATTATCGCCGGTCTTTTACGACGGATCGACCCGGCGGTGAGTTGTTTATCATTGGAATCTTACGCCGACATCGTTAAACACGCCGATGCCCTCAACTAACTTTCTCGCCAACCAAGTCGCCCTAGTCACCGGCGCCAGCCGCGGTCTCGGCAAAGCCATTGCCCTTGCTCTCGCCAAGGAAGGAGCCTCCATCGCCGCCGTGGCCCGTAGCGAAGAGGCACTCAAAGAGACCTTGGAAGCCATCCGGGCCGCTGGCGGCACCGCCGAGCCTTTTGCGTTGGACGTAGCCGATGGCGCCGCCGCCGATGCGACGATTGAAAAAATTACGGCCCGCTTCGAGCACATCGATATTCTGGTCAATAACGCCGGAGTCACGCGGGACGGCCTGCTCATGCGCATGACGAGCGAAGCCTGGGACACGGTGCTCGATACCAATCTCAAAGGCGCGTTCAACCTGACCAAACCGGTGGGCCGCCTGATGGTCAAGCAGCGCGCCGGGCGCATTATCAATATCTCTTCGGTCATCGGCTTGATGGGTAACGCAGGCCAGGCCAATTACGCGGCCTCCAAAGCGGGGCTGATCGGCTTCACCAAGTCGGTGGCGCGGGAATTTGCCTCCCGGGGCATCACCTGCAATGTAGTCTGTCCCGGCTTCATCGAAACGGACATGACCAAGGACCTGAACGAGGATTTGCGTAAAAAATTGTTGGATCGCATCCCCCTGCAACGGCTCGGCCAGCCGGAGGATATTGCCGGTGTAGTGGCCTTTTTGTGCTCCCCAGCCGCAAATTATATTACAGGACAAATCTTGACGGTGGACGGAGGTATGGTCATGTAATCGAGGAAAGCAGAAAGAAAAGGGCAACTGTCAAGCCTAAGAAAAGTGAATACGCAGGCTTGACGCAAAGAAAAAGTTTGCCAAAGAAGGTAAGCGCCCGTAACAACGGCACGAACACGTAAAGGAGCTAGAATTTTTTATGGCGGAAAAGTCGATTGAAGAGAAAGTCAAAGACATCATTGTGGAACAACTCGGCGTCAACCCCGAACAGGTGACGCCCCAGGCCAAGTTTATCGAGGACCTGGGAGCCGACTCGCTCGATACCGTTGAGCTCGTGATGGCCTTTGAAGAAGAATTTAACGTCGAAGTACCCGACGAAGAGGCTGAAAAGCTGCAAACCGTTGGTGATGTGGTCAAATACATCGAGGACAAAGGTTCGAAATAAGCCCGCGAAATTAACTTTCCCGAGCAAGGCACCCTAACTTAGGGTGCCTTTTTCATTCGCATCGGCCTTCTCCTGCGTTAGGATATCCCTTATGAGCCAAAGACGCGTCGTCATCACCGGCATGGGTGCAGTCACTCCTCTGGGGTTGGACGTCACCACGACATGGACCAACCTGATCGCCGGGAAAAGCGGCGTTAGCCCGATCACCTCTTGGGATGCCTCCAAGTACGACTGCCGCTTTGCCGCCCAGGTCAAGGACTTCGAGCCGCGCCAGCATTTCTTCAACGAAAAGGACGCGCGTCGGGCCGACCGTTACTCGCAGATGGCGATGGCCTCGGCCAAGGAAGCGGTCAAGCAGTCCGGCATTGACCCCAAACAAGTGCAGCTCGATCGCGTCGGCGTTCTCGTCGGCTCCGGCATCGGCGGCCTCAAGTCCCTCGCTGATGGCGATGAAAGCCTCCTGAACAAAGGCCCCAGCCGCGTCTCCCCTTTCATGATCCCGATGATGATCACGAACATGGCTGCGGGCTTGATCTCGATGGAATTCGGTTTTTCCGGGCCCAATTTTTGCGTCGTCACCGCCTGTGCCACGTCCAACAACTGTATCGGCGAAGCCTGGCGCCTCATCCGTGACGATGAAGCCGATGTCATTCTGGCGGGCGGTAGTGAAGCGGCCTGCGTCCCCCTCGGCATGAGCGGTTTCGCCGCTCTTCGCGCCTTGAGCACCCGCAATGACGAACCGGAAAAGGCCTCGCGTCCCTTCGATAAGGACCGGGACGGCTTTGTCCTGGGAGAAGGCGCCGGCATCGTCATCCTTGAGGAACTGGAGCACGCCAAAAAGCGCGGCGCCACCATCCTGGCCGAACTGACCGGCTACGGCCTGACCGCAGACGCCTACCACATGACCTCACCCGCACCGGGCGGAGCCGGAGCCGTCAGGGCCATGCAACTCTCGCTCAAACGCGCCAAGCTGCCGGTGGACAAGATCGACTACATCAACGCCCACGGCACTTCGACCCCCGTTGGCGATATCGCCGAAACCGAAGCAATCAAGGTCGTCTTTGGCGAACAGGCGAAAAAGGTTGCAGTCAGCTCCACCAAATCGATGACCGGGCACCTGCTCGGCGCGGCGGGCGCGGCGGAACTGATTTTCTGCGTGAAGGCCATCCAGGAAAGCATCCTCCCTCCCACGATTAACCTGGATAATCCCGATCCGGCCTGCGACCTCGATTACGTGCCCCGCAAGGCCCGCGAACAGCGCGTCGATGCGGCCCTCAGCAATTCGTTCGGTTTTGGCGGTCACAACGCCACCCTGCTCGTCCAGCGCTTTAACGGGTAAATCGACGCGGGGCGTCGGATTGGCCACATGTCGATCAATCCCCTCACCACCTACGCTCCCGGCCGGGCCGAGCTTCTTGGCAATCACACCGACTACAACGAGGGCTTTGTCCTCGCCATTGCCGTCGACCGGGGCACCACCCTCACGGGCCACCGGCGCGACGACCGCACCGTCCGTCTCCATTCGCGCGACCTCGGCCAGACCCAGGAAACAGCCTTGGACGGACTCGCCTCCGAAAAGGTCGCACCTTGGTCTCGCTACGTGCTTGGCGTCGTGGATCAGTTTCTTCGCAACGATCTGCCCGTCAGTGGCTTTGAGGCCGAGATTTCCGGCAATCTGCCCATGGGCGCGGGACTCAGTAGCAGCGCTTCCCTCGAAAATGCGACCGCCCTGTTTTTGGCCAAGGCCTTCGGCGCGAAACTCGACCCAATGTACATGGCCCGCCTGGCCCAAAAAGCGGAACACGATTTTGTCGGCGTGCGTTGCGGGCTACTCGATCAAATCACCTCGCTTCTGGGGAAGGCCGGACACGCCACCTTCATCGATTGCCGCAGCTTCGAGGTGCAACACGTTCCGCTTCATGACAAGGTCAGCATCATTCTCGCCAACTCGGGTGTGAAGCATGCGCTGGTCGCGGGCGAATACAACGAACGCCGTTCCGATTGCGAAGCCGCCGCCCAGGCCCTCGGCGTGCCCGCCCTGCGCGATGCTTCCACGAATTTCCTCCAATCGCGTAAAAGCAGTCTCGCCGATCGTATCTACCATCGTGCCCTGCATATCGTCGGCGAAAACGAACGCGTCCTGGCGGGTGTGGAAGCTTTACGCCAGGGCAATATCCCTCGCTTCGGAGAACTCATGTATGCCTCGCACGAAAGTTCGCGGGTTAACTTTGAAAATTCCTGCCCCGAACTGGATCAGCTCGTCGAAACCGCGCGCAAGACGCCCGGAGTTTATGGCGCCCGCCTCAGCGGTGGCGGCTTCGGCGGCGCCACGATCAATCTCGTGGAAAAAGGATGCGAAGAGCAGGTCGTACAGACCCTGACCACCTCGCTTCCCGGAGTCAGTTGCCTCGTCACCCACGCCGCGGATGGAGCTCTCGCTTGCGCAGCCAGCCACCAATGAACAATCCGTCATCCTGTCCTAGCCACAGCAGCAAGCCACGCCCTGAGCAAAATCGAATGAGCTTATCGAAGGACCAGTTCCGTTTCCCTAATCCTGTAAATCTTGTTAATCCTGTCTAAATTCCTTACTGCCCTCCGCAGGAGTTCCGTCTAAAATTCGATCTACAGCGTATGCCCCATCTTCGTCCGCTTGGTGCGAAGATAAGACTTATTATGGACGTTCGCCTCGATCCGAATCGGCACCGTCTCCACGATCTTTAAGCCATAACCCGCCAGACCGACCACCTTCTTGGGATTGTTCGTCAGCAGTCGAATCTGCCGCACGCCCAGATCGAAAAGGATTTGCGCGCCCAGGCCATATTCCCGGAGATCGGAAGGATAGCCGAGCTTGAGATTGGCCTGCACCGTATCAAAGCCGTCCTCCTGCAACTTGTAGGCGTGAATCTTCGCCGCGAGACCGATGCCGCGCCCCTCCTGCCGCATGTAGAGCAAAATCCCGCGCCCCGCCTGTTCGATCTGCTGGAGTGCCGTGTGGAGCTGGCTGCCGCAATCGCAACGGCGTGAAGCAAAGACATCACCGGTGAGGCATTCGCTGTGAACTCGGACAAGCACCGGCTTACCATCGGCAATATTGCCCTTCACCAACGCCAGGTGATGCTCCTGGTTCATCGTCGCGCGATAAAGCAACAGATCGAAATTGCCGTAATCGGTCGGCATCTTCACCCGCTGCTCCAACTCGACCAGCTTTTCGCGCCGCCGCCGGTACTCGATCAGGTCGAGAATCGTGCAGAGCTTGAGCTTGTGCTTTTTCTTGAATTGGAGGAGATCGGGCAGCCGCGCCATCGTGCCGTCGTCCTTCACGATCTCGCACAGCACGCCGGAAGGATCCAACCCCGCCAACCGCGCGAGATCGACCGCCGCCTCGGTGTGTCCGCTACGCTGAAGAACGCCGCCTGGCTTGGCCCGCAGGGGAAAAATATGACCGGGCTGAACCAGATCGCGCGGCTGCGACTTCGGCTGGGCCAGAAGACGGATCGTCTTCGCGCGGTCCTCGGCGCTGATGCCTGTCGTGATGTTCTCCGTGGCATCGACCGAAACGGTGAAGTCGGTCTTGAAGCTCTCGCGATTGTCCAGGACCATCCGGTTAAGCCCCAGGCGTGTCGCCCTCTCGTTGGTGATGGGCGCACAAATCAGACCGCGTCCAAACCGCATCATGAAGTTGATGCTCTCCGCTGTCGCTTTTTCCGCGGCGAGAATCAGGTCGCCCTCGTTCTCGCGCTCGGCATCGTCCACGACAATGACCGGCTTGCCCGCACGAATATCGCGCAGAACGGCATCGATCGAATCAATGCCTGCTTTCACTTTTTTTGGTGCGCGTTTTTTTACGGAAGCTTTCATTTGGTTAAGAATAGCACGGGATAAGTGAGGCGCAAAAATCTCGGTCATGCCTTTTTAACAGGAAATCATGAAATTAGGGAAACAGGAGGCTGCAGAAGAAGGGATGTTTTTAATCAAAATGGATTCCTTTATGTATTTCTTGTTTTCATGATTTCCTGTTAAAAAATTCCGAATCATCGACCGACGGTGCCTATCAACCACGCACCAACTCCTCCGCCTTGGCCAGCGCCGCCGCCACGCCTTCGGGATTCATCCCACCGCCCTGGGCCAGTTCGGGACGGCCCCCGCCCTTCCCCCCGACCAGAGGCGCCATCGCCTGGATGATTTTTCCGGCCTGAATTTTTTTCGTGTAATCGGGTGCAACCGCGCACAGAAGCGCCACCTTGCCCTGATCGACCGCCGCCAGCACGGCCACGCCCTGCCAGCGTGTCTTGAGCGCATCGGCCAACACCGGGAGATAAGCGGCAGTAGCATCCGTGACCTGGTGCACGATAAAGGGCACATCTTTAATCGTCCTGGCAGACGCGATCAATTCAGGCGCATCGATCGTGGCCCGCTTTTGGAATCCGGCTTCCTGACGCTTGGCCTCGTCCTTTTCGTGCTGGAGAATCACGGCCTGGGCCTGGTGCAGCGCGACTTCACGCGCCTCCCAATGCTTCCAGTAAGCGGTCGGCGTCTCGTCGCCGGAAAAAGTTTGCAGCGCTGTAAGATCAAGTTTGCGCTGGAGCAGGAGAGAATGGGTCTCGTCCTGTTTGCGGAGTTCCTCGCGCACATGCTCGATCAGGGCGGGACCGCTCGCCGCTTCGATGCGGCGCACACCTGCGGCAATCGCCGCTTCGTGCAGAATCTTGAAGTATCCGACTTTGCCCGATTGGCGGACATGCGTGCCGCCGCAAAGCTCCCTCGAGAAATCGCCGATGGAAACAACGCGCACTGTGTCGCCGTACTTATCACCGAAGAATTGCAGGATGGATGAATCGCCCTTCACTTCGGTGTAGGGACGCTCCTCCCATTTCACCGGCACATCGGCCTCAATCTTCTCGTTCACCAGCTTTTCCACTTCGGCCAGCTCGGCGGGCGTCAATGCCGCGCCATGCGAAAAATCGAACCGCAGCCGGTCCGGGCCGACATAGGAACCCTTTTGCGTAACCGTGTTGCCCAAGACTTTCCGCAGCGCCCAATTCAGCAAATGCGTCCCGGAATGGTGCGCTTCGATCTTCGCGCGGCGGGGAGCATCAACAAAAAGTTGAATGCGCTCGCCCACCGGAGCCTCCAGTTTGCCTTCGAGCTTGTGAAAGAAAACTTTGCCCGAGGAAGAGCGAACCGTGTTCGTAATCTTGAGTTTCTCTCCCAGGAACTCAACCAAGCCGGTGTCGCCGAGTTGACCGCCCATCTCGGCGTAAAAAGGCGTGACGCTGGCCGCGAGAACTCCGTCGTCATTGGCCACTACCGTGGCTTCCGACTGAAGCTCCTCGAAGCCAACAAACTTGGTGGGACGGAGTTCCTCGTCCCCCTCGGCGTGAACCGAGATGACTTCCTTTTTCTGCGCCGCTTTGCTCTTCGCCTTCTGTTCGTCCATCAGCCGATTGAATTCAGCGACATCAACCGTAAAACCTCTTTCGCGAGCCATTAGTTCGGTGAGATCAAGAGGAAAACCATAGGTATCGTAGAGTCTGAAGGCCTCATTGCCCTGAAATGGCGCTTTACCGTACGTTGCCTTTGCAGCAGGTGGTTTATGCCGTTGAGTGGATTCTATATTTTGTTTTTGTTGCTCCAACTGTTTTAAGGCTCCCTCAAATAATTCAATTCCCCGCTCCAACGTCCGCAAAAAGCTCTCTTCTTCATTCGTCAGCGTCTTTTTGATGAGTTCCGCTTGCTTCACCACCTCAGGAAAAATCTTGCCCATGGTGACGCCGAGAATGGGCACGAGCTTACCCAGGAACGGTTCCTTGAGACCGAGGTTCCGTCCGTATTTAACCGCGCGACGCAGGATACGGCGAAGCACATATCCCCTGCCCTCGTTGCCGGGTTGGATGCCATCGGCGATGGAAAAGCTGAGCGTGCGGATGTGATCGGCGATGACGCGAAACGCGACATCGATCTTTTCCTGCTCGCTCAGATTTTGCGCCGAAGCCGGAAGTGTTGAAGTGTATTTCTCGCCGGTGAGTTTTTCGAGCTCGTCGAAGATGGGGCGGAAAACGTCGGTCTCGTAATTGGAAATTTTGACCTTCTCGCTGAAATCGGTCAGGCCCTTCGTGCCCTGGATCATCGACGCGACCCGCTCGAAGCCCATGCCAGTATCGACGTGCTTCGCGGGAAGATCGACAAACGTGCCATCCGGGTTCGCATTGAACTGGATGAAAACGAGGTTCCAGATTTCGATGCAGCGCGCGTCGCCCTTGTTGACGAGTTCGCGGCCCGATTGCTGGCGCTTCACATCGAGATCGCGCGGTCCCGGCGTGAGATCGACATGCAATTCCGAGCAGGGGCCGCAGGGGCCGGTGTCGCCCATCATCCAGAAATTGTCCTTCTTGTTGCCGTTGACGATGTGAATGGCGGGATCGAGCCCCGCTTTTTTGAAGATCGCCGCCCATTGGTCGTAGGCTTCCTGGTCGAAGCTGGCCGGATCGCCTTCGCCCGGTTTGTAAACCGTCGCGTAAATGCGCGAGGCGGGAAAATTCCAGCGCTCGACCACCAGTTCCCACGCCCAGGCAATCGCCTCCTTCTTGAAGTAATCGCCAAACGACCAGTTACCCAGCATTTCGAAAAAGGTGTGGTGGTAGGTATCGAAGCCAACGTCCTCAAGATCGTTGTGCTTGCCACCGGCGCGGATGCACTTTTGCGTGTCGGCGGCGCGGGCGGGCTTGTAACCGCACGGGGCCTGTCCAAGGAAAATCGGCACGAACTGATTCATGCCGGCGTTGGTAAAAAGCAAGTTCGGCGCGTCTGGCAGCAGCGAACTGGAGAAAACAATGGCGTGTTGTTTTTCGCGGAAAAAATCGAGAAAGCTGGCGCGGATTTCAGAGGAGGTCATGGCTTCAGTTACGGATTAACGAATTTTTCAAATTAGAGGAATTTTCGGGAATGGTACAGTTTGATTATGAAGCCCTCATTTGATCCTTCATGTCTTTTCAAGCTCGCGCATGGACATCCGGCAAAGCGGAATGTAACTTAATGATATGCAAATTCACATCAGTCCCCGGGATATCAAATTGACCCCGGCCATTCACAGCTATGTGGCCCAAAGAATCGACAGTCTGGAGCACTTCGGGCTGAATTTAATCGGAGCGCATATCGCCCTCTGGCATGACACGACCCGCGCCAAAAAGCACGCCTTCGTGGTCAAGGTCCACCTCGCGCTTCGAGGGCCTGATGTCCACGCGGAAGACCACGGCCACGATCTTTACCAGGCCATCGATGTGATAACGGAACGTTTGGCGGAACAATTGCGTCATCGCAAAAGCAAACTGGTGAAGGGTTCGCGCGAAAGAAGCCGCAAGGCCAAGGTTCGCCGCCAGGCCGCCCTGGTCTGATTTCTCCGCGGCAAAAGCAGCGTTTGCAGTGGCGCGCGCAATTGTCCCCTCGACAAGCGGGGGCGGTGCGGGTAAATCATCACGGTTTAAATTCAAATTAGACCTATCTTGAGCACCCCAACCACCCCCTCTATTCATAATCGGGCCAATCCTTTCAAGGCCCGTCTCACCGCCAATTACTCGCTGACAGGCGAAGGTTCCAACAAGGACACCCGCCATGTCGTCGTCAACCTGGGGACAAGCGGCATCAGCTATGTTCCCGGCGATTCCCTCGGGGTGATTGCCCGCAATTTCCCCAAGCTGGTCGATGAACTTCTGCCCCACCTCGGGCTGGATCCGGCGACTCCCGTGACGCAGCCGACCGGCACCGCGGCTTTGCGCGACGTACTGATCAACCAGTACATCCTCAACCGCGTCAGCAAGAAGTTCGTCAAGGCCCTCCTGGAAAAACTGCCCGAAGGCGACCACAAAAAGAAGCTGGCCGAGATCATCGGCAACGAAGAAGCCTTCGATGATTACGTTTTCACGCGGGACTACACCGACGTCCTCATCGAATTTCCCGCCAGTTTCAGCGCGGAGGAATTCCTTCCTCTCGCGAACAAAATCGCTCCCCGTCTTTACTCGATTGCCTCGTCGCCCAAGGCGCATCCCGGTGAAGTGCACCTGACCATCGCGGTGGTGAATTATACGACGCATGACCGCAAGAAATTCGGCATGGCTTCCGGGTATCTCTGCCACGGCCAGGAATTGAACAAGGACGAAGTGGCCGTCTACGTCCAACCCACCAAACATTTCCACATGCCCGCGCCCGACGCGAACATGATCATGGTGGGGCCGGGCACAGGCATCGCGCCTTTCCGCGCGTTCCTGGAAGAGCGGGCCGTCGAAGGCGCCAAGGGCAAGAACTGGCTCTTCTTTGGTGACCAGAAAAAAGCGACCGATTTTCTCTACGAAACCGAGTTTCTTGAATTCCAGCGCAAGGGTGTGCTGACCAAGCTCGATACCGCCTTTTCGCGCGATCAGGCCGAGAAAATTTACGTCCAGGACCGGATGCAGGAAAACGGGGCCGAATTGTGGAAGTGGCTTCAGGAAGGCGCCTACTTCTATGTTTGCGGCGATGCCAAGCGCATGGCCCGCGACGTCCACCAGAAGCTGATCGATATCGCGCAGCAACACGGCGGTCTTTCCCCCGAAGCGGCCAAGGAATACATCGAAGTCACCTTCGCCAAGACCGAGAAGCGCTACCTCAAAGACGTTTATTAGAGCATCATGAAAACGTAGCCGCCGCCGTGAGGCGGTGGCCACGCTCTTACGAGCGCGGCTACCTCTGCGTCAGCCGTTCCAGCGCTTCCAGATACTTGGCCCGAGTGTTGGTCACCACCTCGGGCGGAAGTTCCGGCCCCGGCGCGGTTTTATTCCATGTGGTGAGCGTCTTCAGATAATCGCGCAGGTATTGCTTGTCGAAACTGGGCTGCGGACCGCCTGACTGATAAACATCGGCGGGCCAAAAGCGGGAGCTGTCCGGCGTAAAAATTTCATCCGCCAGCAAAACACGACCGGTTCCCATTTCCCGGCCAAATTCAAGCTTGGTATCGGCCAGAATAATGCCGCGTTCCGCAGCGTAATCGGCTGCCCAGGAATAGAGACGCAACGTCAGGTCGCGCAGTTCCTCGTAACGCGCGTCACCCAAAGCAGTGCGAGCCTGCTCCGGCGTAAGGTTCTCGTCATGACCGTGATCATTTTTTCGCGCAGGCGTAAAAAGCGGTTCGGGCAATTTCTCGGATTCGCGCAGCCCCTTCGGCACGACATGACCGCCCACCGTTCCGTGAGCACGGTATTCCTCCCAACCGGAACCCGCGAGATAGCCTCGAGCCACACACTCGACCTGAAAAATCTCGCAACGACGGGAACGGGTCAGCCTCCCTTCGAACTCAGGCAAACTCATTCCCGCGGGAAGATCATAACCCAGAACATGATTCGGACAGAGTTTCTCCGTGACGGTGAACCAGTGCCGCGACAGCGCTGTCAGGATTTTTCCCTTGTCCGGAATCGGCGTGGGCATAATCACGTCGTAAGCCGAAATACGATCCGAGGCGACGAGCCAGATTTCATTCTGCCACGCGTAGATGTCCCGCACTTTTCCACTACGCAAAAGTTTTACGCCTGCTTCTGACAGTCGTTGGGCCAAGGAATCCATCCCGAAAGTTTAGAAGCAGGTTGGTTTTCTAGAAGCCTTAACTTACGTGTTTATCGATCCACAAGATAAAACGACCTCTACGGATAAAGAACCCTGCCGCAAGCAGGGGGTATTTAAAGTAGCCGCCGTCGGATCGATGGCAGCTGCAACTCTCCGTCAGCTTACTAAAATCAGTCTTTATGATTTAAACGACTTGTTAAAGTTCAGTCTTGTTAATACCATGTCTTAAGTGGCACTTTCATGAACTCGAAACTTCGAATTCTTCATCTAGAAGATTCTGAAACCGATAGTGAGCTCATTCACCGCATGCTGCTGAAAGACGGCATCGAGTGCTCCGTCCACCGTCTCGCCACGCTTCCTGACTATCTTCAGCAATTGCAGCGAAAAGATTTCGACATGATCTTTGCCGATTGTGCCATGCCGGAATTCAGTGGCATCAACGCCCTGGAAGTGGCGCGCCTGCACGCTCCCGAGATACCCTTTATTTTTGTTTCGGGAACGATGGAGGAAGATGTCGCCATCGAGTCCCTCCGCAGCGGCGCCACCGATTATGTCCTGAAGCATCGGCTATCCCGGCTCGTCCCCGCAGTCCGGCGGGCCATGGCCGAGGCGGAGGAACGGGACAAGAATCGCGTCATGGAGCAGCACCTGCGTCAAGCTCAGCGTCTCGAGGCCGTGGGCACATTGGCTGGTGGTGTTGCCCATGATTTTAATAACATCCTGACGATCATCGCGGGACACGTCGCCTTACTTCCCCTGGAATGCAGGCACCCCGAACGCGTGCGGGAAATCAGCGCGATTATCGACCGGGCCGCCCAACGTGGCACCGAATTGGTGAAACAGCTGCTCGCCTTTGCCCGCAAAAGCGACGGCAGTTTTACCTCGACCAATATCAACGAGCACATTCGGGAAATTACCGACATGTTGAGGAAGACGGTGCCAAAAAATATCGTCTTTGAATTTAAACTTGAGGAACATCTGCCTGAAATTTTGGCCGACCCCGGCCAGGTGGAGCGTGTCGTGATTAATCTCGCCACCAATGCACGAGACGCCATGCCGAATGGAGGCAAGATCACTTTCGCCACCAACCGGGTTTCCGGTTATCAAGTACCACCTCATTCTTCCGTGGAAGCTGAACAGCAGTACTTGTGTCTCTGCGTTACCGATACCGGCTTTGGCATGGATGAAACCATGCGCCAACACATCTTCGAGCCCTTCTTTACCACCAAGCCCAAGAGTAAAGGCACCGGTCTCGGCCTGCCCGTCGTCTACGGCCTAATGCAATCGCACAATGGCATTATCGATGTTCAATCGGAAGTGGGAAAAGGAACTTCCATCTCTCTCTTCTTCCCCATCCCCTCGGCTGGGGTACGCCGTGCTCATACCCAAAAATTGAATCTACCCAATGCAGTCCGTGGGACAGAAACGGTATTGATCGTCGATGACGAAGACGATGTCATCTATTTTCTTGAAATCATTCTCAAGCAAAACGGTTATCGCGTATTTTCTGCCAGGAATGCGGAAGAAGCGCTCGAAATCCTCCAGGCTCATCCGAATGAAATCCAGCTTCTCTTCTCGGATATCGGCCTACCCAAGCTCGACGGCTTTGCCCTGAACAACCAAGTCAAAAAACTTAGACCCGGCCTGAAAACCATCCTGGCCAGCGGGTACATCGATACCGCGGTCAAAACCAGAATGACAGAAGAGGGAGTCGATGGTTTTTTAACCAAGCCGTACAACACCACGGGATTACTCCAAACCATCCGCACTATTCTCGATAAAAAATAGACGTCGGCTCGAGCGCAGATTTTTGGACAAACGCATGAGTTCCTTTTCAAGAGCAAGCTTGGGAACGCAGAAAAATCGCCTTTTCCTCTCCTCTGAATCCCGTTAATTCTGTCCTGCCTACCCGCAGTCCGCAGGACCATGACGACTTACCTCATCCGCCGCACCCTGCTTTTATTCCCGACACTTCTCGGCATTACGCTGCTCACTTTTCTCCTGATTCGACTGGCCCCCGGAAATGCCGCCCTGCTCAAAGGCGGTGGAGGCGAGAGCGGCGGACGCGCCATGACCGCCGAAGTCCGCGAGCAAACAATCAAGCTCTATGGCTTGGATAAAGACCCGCTCACGGCTTACGTCGATTGGATCGCCAAAGTCTTTCGGCTCGACCTGGGTGAATCGATCGTCGATCACCGGGCTGTCGCCGCCAAGATCGGCGAGCGCCTTCCCCTCACCATCAGCCTGGCCGGTTCCGCACTCATCCTTTCCTATCTCATTGCCATCCCGCTGGGCATTATCGCCGCGATCAAGCGGGGACAAACGGTAGACCGCGCCATCAGCTTTATCGTCTTCGTGCTTTATTCCATTCCCAGCTTTGCCGCAGCGCTTCTACTCATTCTTTTGGTGGCGGGCGGCGACTACCTCAACCTCCTGCCCATGTATGGCGCCAACTCGATCAACGCATCCGAGATGGGATTTCCGGCCTGGGTCCGGGACCGCATCGTGCACATGATTTTGCCCGTGGTCTGCCTCACCTACGCCAGCCTCTCTTACATCTCACGCTATGCCCGCGTCTCGATGCTCGAAGCGCTAGGCCAGGATTTTGTCCGCACCGCTCGGGCCAAGGGTCTGCCGGAACGACTCGTCATCCTGCGTCACGCCCTCCGCAACGCCCTCATCCCCGTCATCACGGTTTTTGCGCTGGAACTACCGGTCCTGATTAGTGGCGCGGTGATTATCGAAGAAATTTTCTCCCTGCCCGGCATGGGCCAGCTCATGTTCCAGGCCTTGGCGGCGCGGGACGGCCCCGTCATCATGGGCATCACCACACTCGCGGCCATCATCACGCTGCTCGGTTATTTTATCGCCGATATCCTCTACGTGTTGGTCGATCCCAGGATCAGTTACCAATGAATCCCGCTTCCGCCAACCACCAAACCTACGCGCAACGCCTCTGGCGACATTTTCGCGCCGATAAATTCGCCCACTATGGCTTGGGGATTGTCATCGCACTTTTTATCATCGCAGCTTTGGCCCCCTTTCTCGCCAACAGCCACGCCATTGTCCGCGTAGCCGACGGTCGCATCACTTTTCCGGTTTTGCTCAGTTTGGAACCCATCGAGTGGCGATTTCTGATTTACGTGCTTTTGGCTGCTCTGATTTATTTTTTCCGCCGAAAACTCCAAACCCATCCCCGACGCTTCCTGCTACTCACGTGTTTCTTCGTCGCCCTGGTCGAGTTATGGCTTGGATTCTCCCATCCGATTAACGATCCAAGCAACGACCGTGAACGCCCCTCCTCGTTCAAGCTCATGCCGCCGGTTGCCTATTCGCCAATCGAAACGACGCCCGACCAGTTTTCGCCTCCCATGTGGAAACATCCGTGCGGCACCGATTCCACTGGCCGCGATATTGCCGCCCGCATGCTTCACGGCGCGCGGATTTCACTTTCGATCGGGTTCGTTTCCCAAAGCATCGCGCTTCTCGTGGGCATCACCCTGGGTGGATTGGCCGGTTATTACCGGGGATGGCTCGACATCGGGGTCTCCCGGTTTGTGGAAATCATCGAATGCTTCCCCTCCTTGCTGCTCATCCTGGTCGTCATCAATTTCACCGGATCGCAAAACAACATGTTTTGCATCATGGCTGTCATCGGGCTGACCAGTTGGACCGGTGTGGCCCGCCTCGTTCGCGGTGAGTTCCTCCGCTTGAGCGGCCAGCCCTTCACCCTCGCCGCTCAGGCAATCGGGGCCAGCGATTTTCGCGTCATCCTCCGGCATTTGCTGCCCAACGCGCTCGGCCCGATCCTCGTCGTCGCCACCTTCGGCGTCGCCTCGGCAATCCTCATTGAATCGAGCCTGAGCTTTCTTGGTTTTGGCATGCAGGCCCCGACCCCGTCGTGGGGCGACATTCTTTCCGAGTCACGCCGCTATATCGACTTCGCCTGGTGGCTCGCCTTTTTTCCGGGCCTCGCCATGCTCGTCACTATCATGTCTTACAACTTTGTCGGGGAAGGACTGCGCGATGCGGTCGATCCCCGCCTGCGCATCAAATGAGCATTCCCCTTCTTCGCGTTGAAAATCTCGGCATCCATTTTGGCTCGGGTGAAAACCTGGTCAAAGCGGTCGACGGCATTTCCTTTTCGATGGCAGCAGGCGAAACGTTGGCCGTGGTGGGAGAAAGCGGCAGCGGAAAAAGTGTAACGGCCCTGGCGCTGACTCGCCTCCTGGCGACACCGTCTGCACGCTATGCTTCGGGCCAGATTGAATTTAAGGGACGCGATACGCTTCGTCTGCCGGAAAGTGAACTGCGCGCGCTGCGCGGAAAACAGATCGCCTATATTTTCCAGGAACCGGCCTCCTCGCTCAACCCGGTCTTCACCATCGGTTATCAGATTCAGGAAGCCATCGAATTGCATCGTCCCGAGGTCAGTAACGTTGAAGCTGAAATTATTCGCGCCCTTCATACTGTGGGAATTCGGGAACCGGAGAAAAGACTGGGAGACTACCCACACCAACTTAGCGGCGGAATGCAGCAACGCGTGATGATCGCTATGGCCTTGGCCTGCCAACCTGATCTCCTGGTCGCCGACGAACCGACAACGGCGCTGGACGTCACCATCCAAAAACAAATCATGGATTTGCTCAAGGAGCTGAAGCAGAAAAGCAACATGGCCATTCTGCTCATCACCCATAATTTCGGGCTGGTGGCCGATTTCGCCGATCATGTGCTGGTCATGTTCCGCGGACGGATCGTCGAAAGCGGCCGCACGGCAGATGTCCTCCGAAATCCCCAGCATGCCTACACCAAAGCGTTGATCGAATGCGTCCCGAGACTTGGCCAGAAACAACATCGACTGAAAGTCATCGATTATGCCGGAATCGAATAGTCAACCTCTATTGCGAGTCGAGAACCTCCAGGTCTACTTCCCGATTCTCGGCGGAGTCTTCCGCCGGAAAATCGGTGAAGTCAAAGCCGTGGATGACGTGTCGTTCACCGTGAACCGTGGCCAGACCGTCGGACTGGTCGGCGAAAGCGGCAGCGGCAAAACTACCATTGGCCGCGCCATCATCCGGTTGACCGATCCCACCGCGGGAACGATCTATTATGGCGATACGCCGATTTCCAAACTCCGCCCGTCGGCTTTTCGCCCTTACCGGAAAAAAATCCAGATCATCTTTCAAGACCCCTACAATTCCCTTAATCCGCGCCTCTCTATTTTTGAAATCATCGGGGAAGCCCTTGAAATTCATTTTCCAAAAATGACCCGCGAAGAACGTCGCGAACGGGTGGCGGAACTACTCGACAAAGTAGGGCTGAAGAAAGATCACCTCGATCGTTATCCCCACGAATTCAGCGGCGGTCAGCGCCAGCGGATCGGCATCGCGCGCGCCCTGGCGGTCGACCCGGAATTCATCGTCTGCGACGAACCGGTAAGCGCGCTCGACGTTTCCGTGCAGGCCCAAATCGTCAACCTCCTCCAGGATTTACAGGAGGAACTGGGCCTCACCTATCTCTTCATCGCTCATGATCTGGCCGTGGTCGAGCATATCAGCGACTTTGTCCTCGTCATGAATGCTGGTAAAATCGTTGAAGCAGCGACAGCCGAGGCCATTTACGAGAATCCGCAGCACGATTACACCCGCCGGTTACTCAGCGCTGTGCCCAAGCTTTGATTGCCGTCCCGCGCCTTACTGAATTTCGATGATTAGCACGCCATCTTTAATCTCAATCGATTTGGCCTGATTGAGAATCTTTTGGCATTCCGGATCTTTTTGCAGCAACTGGTTGATCGCGGGTGCGAGCTCATTCTGCAGCGTGGGGAGAATATTCTTGGGAACTTCCTGATTGGCCAGATGCAAGCCATGAAGAACAAAATTAAGCGTCTTGCTCGTCGGATCAAAATTCATGCCGAATGAAATCTCTCCATTCACATAACGTCCGCTGAACAGGTTCACTTGCAAAGCGTTCGTCGGAAAGCTGATTTGCATGTCGGCCTTGTCATCGATCATGGTCAGGAATACGTGAATGTTGTTATCGGCAAAATCACGGTCCCGTGCGATCTGGGTGTTGATTTCATCCGCGCTCAACCGCAACGTGGCCGGTTGGTGCTGTTGCAAGGCCTGATCGAAGGCGGTCAGCTTTTGCGTGGCACCCTGATAAAGCGCATCGCCACCGTCGAAGGTTTGAACGGTGGAAGGAGTGGCCGAAGTAAGCTTGGCCGCCTTGTGATAAGTCCAGTAACAAGCTCCCCCGATGAGTCCGACGAAAAGAAGGACGAGTAGCACCAGAATAAGGCAGCCACAACCGAGACAACCCAACCCACGGTTTTTTGCAACGGGAGCGCCTGGAGCGGGAGGAGGTGTTGTCATGGTGTGCTTGGTTTACCGAAGCCCCTCAACTCCGGCAAGCTTCGGGTTTTATTTGGCTCGAAGAACGCTCGACTCCCATGCGGGATGTTCGGCAATCAAACGCAGAGCGCGAGGAAGAAGGACGCGCCCCGGTTCCTGATGCGGCCACGGCGAGGCCCCCGAGGGATGCGGCAACGGGACAAGATCGAACCGGTGCCCGGCATAGTCGATGGGGAAAGCCTTTCCAATCACGGCGTCCAATTTTTCGCACGGAATAAACTGCGTGATGGCAAGTTTACCCACGGCAATGAGCAGTTGCGGCTGCAGAAGATCCATCTCCGCTTTCAGCCAGCCGGAGCAATTTTGAATTTCACTCGGATCGGGAACGCGGTCGCCGCCAGTGGCTTTTTTCCCGGGAAAGCAGCGGCAAACCGCCGCCATGTAAACGCGGGAACGGAAAGTGGCTTCATCCACCCCAGCATGCTCCTTGAACCAGCGAAAAAGTTTCCTGCCTGCCGTCCAGGCAAAGGGACGTCCCAACACCGGCTCCTTGTCCCCCGGCGCCTGCCCCACCAGCAAGACACGGCTCAGGACTGCACCTCCACTGACCACTGGCTTTTGCATTTGGGGGCAACGACAGCAACCCAGAAGGGCCTCAACATGGCGGTCCAGTTTTGCCTGTAAATCAATCCTGCTCACCTGAGGAAGATGAGGCGTTCGAAGCTGCGATCAAGAGCAAAAGTGATTTCATTTTTTTCGCCGCGGACGCCTCCACCGGAGAAAAGCCGTAACGGGAGCGCGCCACAATCCAACCGACATCCTGAATTTGCTCCCTTTTTTCGGGCAAGGCTTCCGCGACCCGTTCGGTATAGGCCAGCGGCCCTTCCCACGTGGCGCGAGGAATTCCGCGCTGGGCCATGCTCCGGCAAAATTTGGCGTAGAGATCCTCGACCGGAGTAATGATTTGTTTCCGTCTCATCAAGCTTCGGAAAATGATGATGCAAATTCCAACCGCTAAAACACAGGCCAACGCCAGAGCGGAGCGAGTTTCGGAGCCAAAGCCTAAAGATTGGGCCAGACGAAGCTGAGTTTTGGGATCGTAGGAAAAAACCCAGTCATCCCAATCCGCCTCGACCTCCTGCCGTCGAAGCTGAAACTCAAGAATGCTACTGCGCATCCAATCGGGCATATAAGCACCGGAAACAAGCGTTAGACGATGGTGGGCCACTTCGATCGAGAGCCCCGGCTTGGCCTCGGATGAATTGGAATTGGTCGCGAATGAAATGGCTTGGCTGTTGGGAATAACCGCGGTGGGGTCGATCCGTTCCCATTGATTTTCCGCAGCAATCCAGACCTCGTCCCAGGCATGGGCGTTCGATTGCTTGACGATATAGGAATTTTTATAGGGATTATATTGCCCGCCGTGATAACCAACGACCAGTCGTGCCGGACTATGGCCCAGACGCATCAAAATGGCAAAGGCCGAGGCATAATGTTCGCAAAAACCGGTCTTGGTCTTGAAAAGAAAGTTGGTCAGCCAATCTCTTTCAGAAGCTCCCGGAGTTTCGCTATATTTAAAACCTTCCCGCCGGAAATAGCGAAGAACCGCCCGGATATAATCCTTGGGATCGGGATTTTCCTGACGTAGTTGTTCCGCCAGCGCACGCACTTTGGAATCGATCTCATTTTCCGGCAATCGCAGGGTACTTTTTTCAATCTCCTCGGTGATGGCCTGATCTTTCAAGCCGGGTGCAGACAAAACCGTGTACCTCGTCTTGTGATCGAGCGTGCTATGGTTCCGCGCGATTTGCAGAATATCACCGGGCGCAATCGTGGACCAGCCGATCGACTCATCCTCGTTTTCAGCTGGTTCGAGAGGATAATCGAGCGCAAAGAGCCACCGTTGAAAATGCGGCCAAAGCGTAATGACCTGCGTAACGACCCTCGTATCACGTGCGGGTAATGGCTTGGCCACCTGCCGCGATGTCGCCTCGACGCCCTGAGTCCAGGCTCCATTCTCATAATCCCATAAGACAAGACCGCGCCAATACATCGCATCCACGCCGGGAACGTCGCTCATGCGATCAAACGTGACGTACATGACCTGCGAATCATCGTTGGAAAGACGAGATATGCTGCCCGGTTCGACTTTATCAGTCAGACCGATGGAAGTGTCGTCGAACCCCAATGGCAAACGTCCGCTATAACGCGGAAAGAAAAAGAAGAGGAAAATCGCCAGGGGCAGTGCCTGCAAAAAGATAATGGCCGACTGACGCAACATCCGCAGTAGACGATTGTCATCCGAATCGCCCATGTGATTTCGCAGCAGCAGCGCGGTCAGCACCCACATCATGACCATGCAGTAGATGAAAAGCTCGATGGCCTGCGAGTAAAGCAACGCACTCATGACCACGAAGAAATTGGAGAAAATAATCAGGGCAACGTCGCGCGGCCCGCGCAATTCGTAGAACTTGATCGCCAGCAATCCCACCATGAAGGCCGTACCCGCATTCCGTCCGAAGATCGTATTGAATTGCACGTAAATACCGACCAGCAACGACAAGGCCAGCAACGAAGTAAAACCGATGCTGGGAAGCGGCCAGCGCTGCCATTCCAGCACGCAACGAACCGCCAGCGCCGCAAAAACCATAACCGTAAGCCAAAGAGGAAATTGCTGGAGATGAGGCAGCAAGGTGAGGACGAAGGCGCCGACCAGCCAAAAGAAAAGCGTCAGCGAGGGCCGGACCAAAACGGGCCTCACGGCTGGCTTGGCAAGCAGGGCAGACCAAAATGCCATGAACGCATTTTAAAGCTGACCACTGAGAAAGTCGATGTGGGCCTTTGTCAGGTAGTGTCTTAATTTGAAAAACATCTTGAAATAACCGATCCGTCATCCTGAGCTTGTCGAAGGATCAGACTCGTATGGCAATGGAAAAAGATTGAGGAGTTTTATTTCGACACGAAATAAGAATATCACCTCTCATGAAAAAAGAGAATGCGTCTGATCCTTCGACGAGCTCAGGATGACGGCTTGTTTTTAAAGAAAACTTTTTGCAGAGATTTCAAACTGACCCACTACCCTTTGCCCGGCGCATCGGACTTATCCGCCCCATCCATCACACGTTATCAGCGGGACAAAACTTTCGCCAAGGCTTCCGGGTAAAGTTCGTGCTCAGCAATCTGAATCCGTGCATGCAGCGTTTCCGGCGTGTCTTCCGCCAAAACGGGAACTCGCTGTTGCGCGATGATGGCTCCGCCGTCGATTTCCCGGTTCACGAAATGGACCGTGCAACCGGTTTCCTTTGCACCTGCGGCCAGCGCCTGCTCCCACGCGCGGAGACCTTTGAAAGCAGGAAGAAGCGAAGGATGGATATTGATGATGCGATCTGGAAATGCGCTCAGAAGCGGCTCCTTCACCACGCGCATGTAACCGGCGAGGATGACCCATTCCGCCTGATGTTGATGGAGAAGTTCCACCAGTGCCGTTTCTCCTTCAGGACTCAGCTTGGTGCGAAAAGGCGAGGCGGGCAGGATGGCCGTGGGCAAGCCGAACGATTTGGCCTTGGTCAGGATAAGCGCGTCGGGAAGATCGCTCACGACCAGAGCGACAACTGCATCCAATCGCTGCGCCATAATAGCTTCCTGCAAAGCGACGAAATTACTGCCTTTGCCGGAACCCAGCACGGCCAAACGACGTGGAGCCTTCATGCTTTTTCGGCCTGGCTCCTTTCCTTGCGAAATTGAAAACTCATGAGATTAAAAACGAAGCGCAGAAGCCAGCGCGGCGTGCTTTCCAACACCAACATCGGGAGACGCACCAGCAGGCCGGGAATAATCCGACCCTGACCGCGGGCCAAGGCTCGCAGGGTTTTTTTCACCACCCTGGCTTTATCCACACAGAGGAATCGAGGCGGTGCAAATTGACGATGACTTGTGGGCCGCGAGGCAACCTGGCCGAATTCCGTTTCCACCGGACCGGGACAAAGCGCAGTCACAAAAATACCGGAGCCGCGAAGCTCCGTGCGAAGCGCTTCGGAAAAACTGTTCACATACGCTTTGGTCGCGGCATAAACGGCAAAAGAAGGAAGCGGGATCAGTCCGGCGGTCGATCCGACATTGCAAATCCAGCCCGATTTTTTCGCCAACATGCTTCGCACCGCCCAATGGGTGAGGCGAGTCAGCGCGTTCACATTGACCGCCAGCATCGATTCAATTTTTTCCGGCTCGCTGGTCTCGAAAGTACCGAGATCACCGAAGCCCGCATTGTTGATCAGGATATCAGGCGAGAACTGGATGCTTTCCAGATCGCCAATGAACTTCGCGAGAGCAGCCGTGTCACTCAGATCGACCACAAAAGTATCAACCCGAATGGCAGGATACGCCGCGAGCAGGCAATTCTTGAGATTCTCCAACCGGTCGGCACGCCGGGCCGTGATCACCAGCCAAGTCACGCCCAAGTCGCCCAATTGCAGCGCGAATTCCTCTCCGAGCCCGGCGGAGGCGCCGGTGACGAGGGCTGACTTGCCGTCAAAAATGCTCATCCCCTATTAAAGCGTGTGCAGGTGGATGGCATGCAAGGTTTCTTTTCCCACCACCAGATCGGAAATCACCACGATGGACTCACCGGGGACGGCATAACCGTGTTCCAGCAATTGGGCCTGCATGCGCAGCAAGTTTTCATTGGGATCATTATCAAAGGCGATCACATGGGCCCTGACGCCGAAATGGAGTGAGAGATTGCGGCAAACATCGAGGTTGGGGGTGAAGGCAAAAATCGGCGCGCCCTGGGGACGCAGCCCGGCAATGAACCGGGCCGTCTTGCCGCTGTGAGTGAAGACACAGATGCCCGCGCAGTTGGATTCGTTGGCCAGATAAACCGTGGCAGCGTTCATCCGCTCGTTGGGAGTGCTGCACACGACCGGAGACACGTAGGTCGCCACCGTTCTGCCCTGCTCGATCCGCGAGGCGATGCGATCCATGATCTCCACGCATTCGAGCGGATATTTGCCGGTCGTCGTTTCACCCGAAAGCATGATCGCATCGGCGTGCTCGAAAACGGCGTTGGCGATGTCCGTAATTTCCGCTCGTGTTGGAGCGGGATTGGAGATCATGCTTTCCAGCAGGTGCGTCGCGACAATGACCGGCTTGACCGCCGCCAGGCACAGATTGACCGCTCGACGCTGGATGATCGGTAATTCCTCGTAGGGAACTTCAATACCGAGATCGCCGCGCGCCACCATAAGGCCGTCGCAAGCGGCGATGATTTCCTCCAGGTTTCGCACCGCCAGTTGGTCTTCGATTTTGGCCACGATGCGGATATGGCTCCCCTTGAGCTTGATGATTTTCCGGAGAAGATCGATGTCCTCCGCCCGGCGCACGAACGACATGGCAATGAAATCCATGTTGCACTCGAAGGCCAGTTCGATATCGAGATAATCCTTTTCCGTCAGGGCGGGGAGTTTGACGTCGACGCCGGGAAGATTGATGTGACGACGACTGCCCATGGGCCCCGAGGTCAGTACCTTGCAGACGAGCTCATTCTCGCGCTTCTCAATCGCCTGCATGCGCAGCAGACCATTATCGACAATGACGATCTTGCCCACGTCGATATCCTCGACGAGGTGCGGATAATTCACATCGACGGAAATCTGCACCGTTCCCTTCTGGCCCTTGACGGTGAAACTCACCCAGTCGCCGACTTCCAGATTATAGGTTTTATCGACCACCCCGGTGCGAATGGCCGGCCCCTGCGTATCGAGAAGCAGCGCCACTTCCTGACCCTGCTTGGCCGAAATTTCACGGATCGATTTGGCCACGGCCCGTACCCAGTCGTGCGGCGCATGGGACATATTAAAGCGAAATATATTCACTCCCATCTGGATAAGAGCCTCCAGCATGGGTGGCGTGGAAGTGGAGGGCCCGAGGGTGGCGATGATTTTGGTGCGACGCATAATCTCTTTTTCTACCGGCTAGTGAAGCGGGATGACGGAAGAGAGCAAGGCTTATGCCTACGGAGGTAGCCGTCACCGGCAGCGGGGAATCAAACCCAACGAGATTAACCTTCCGTTGCACGACGTGCCACTGCACCTTGACCGGTAATCGTTTGCTTTTCAGCCATCAAATATCCCAAGACACTAAACGCACGTTCACTCATTCGAAGGAGTCGAGGCGATTTGCTGTTCCCTCCGCCTGCCCAATGACCGAAGTCGAGCCGTCTGTGTAACCTGCCCACCAGCCTGCATCCGAATTATCGGTGCGCGTTCCCACACTCAGCATATTGCCCTGGCTATCGGTTGTGCCCGTGATCGTCAAGTTACCGGTGACCGTCTGGTCTGCTTGCAACGTGAGGAATTGAAGCAAGATAGAAAATATCGTCATCAGTGCCCATTTTTTTAGTCCGCGGATGCTCATCGTTTTACTCCTCCATTTATTTTGTCGTGGTTGGGGTAGCTATCGCTGGAGTCGGATTAGCTTGTGCCGTTTGCGCCAGACCCTGGGCCTGTTGTTGTAACTGCTGGAAACGGGTCGCGTTCTGTTGTCGCCATTGTTGCATTGCCGCCTGTCGCGCTGCCGGCTCGTCGGTCCGGTGCTGGTTCATGAACGCCACCTGATCGCGCATCAACTGGTCTCGCGCTGTGAGATAATCCCGCATTTGTGGCGTCGCGTTCGGCGGAATTTGCAAAGGCGGTGGTTCCGGTAACGGATTCCTGGCCTGTTGCTGGCTGAGGATTTGCGCCAGTTGCTGTTGCCGGGCCAGCAGGTCTTTATTTTGTTCGCGGAATTGCTGCATCACGTTCTGGCCGCCAGTCGGATTGGCCTGGCGCAATGCGCCCATCTTTTGCGTCAACGTGGCCCGGTTTTCCAAAAATTCCTTGAGCTCCGGCGTGGCGTTCGGCGGAATACGAGAGCCAGCAGCTCCCGGCGGCAACAGTGGATTGCCACCATTATTTTGAGCCCACGGGCTACCCGACGGATACAATCGCTGACCGACCAAGTTCTTCATTTGCGACCGCACCGATCGCTGGCCAAGCCAATAACCCGATCCAAATAACAGCACTCCCAGAAGGAGGCACGTTAGTACTCCGATCCAGTTCCGAACCAAACCCTGGCGCAAGGATTGCAACATAACTTGTCTGCCCTTCTTGAATTACGCGCAGCTAAGGTGAATTCAATTCACATGTCGATACAATTGTTTGCGTCCGAATATAACTCATTAATAGCCAAAGGAATTAAGCTGCGCACCAAATGTAAGTGTTAAGCTACCAAAAATAATTTTCGGAAAGAGACTCCACTTTGGAAGTGTGATTCATACTTGAATCAAAGTGGAGGCCGTCTGTCTTCTTTCTTCTTTTATGCGAACGTTTCAGCTAATTCGGATCAAGCAGGCAAGGCAATGAAGTTTTGTCCATTGAAACATTTTTCAAGAATGGGCTCCTGTTCAAAGCGGTATCCTCGCCCCCAAAATTAGGGAAATGGTGTTTGCTGTTCTAGGCCGAATTCAATCCCATTTTTAACCCGATTTGCCTCTCAAAATTCGGGTTGTTTGGGCTGTATTCGGCCTAATTTGGGCTACCAAGAATTATACCTTGGGCACTGGCTTGCGAATCGTCAGATGCACGTCGCGCAACTGTTTCTCGGAGACCGGTGCGGGAGCGTTCATCAGCAAGTCGCGTCCATTTTGGGCCATGGGGAAAGCGATGACTTCCCGAATGTTCGTTTCGCCCGAAAGGAGCATGACGACACGATCGATTCCCGGGGCAATTCCACCGTGAGGTGGCGCGCCATACTTGAAGGCATTGATCATTCCCGCGAACTCGGTATCGACCACGTTTTTGTCGTGTCCGGCGAGACCAAAGGCCTTGTACATCACCTCGGGACTATGATTACGAATCGCACCCGAGGCGATTTCGTAGCCGTTACAGACAAGGTCGTACTGATAGGCGAAGATGGTCAGCGGGTCCTGCTTTTCGAGCGCTTCCATTCCGCCCTGGGGCATCGAAAATGGATTGTGCGAGAACTCGATCGCCTTGGTCTCGTCGTTCATTTCGTACATCGGATAATCGACGATCCAGGTGAACTTGAAGACGTCCTTTTCGATCAGATTGAGTTGCTCCGCGATTTTGACGCGCATCGCACCGAGGACTTTGGCCGCCTTGGTTTCGTTCATGTCGGCGGAGAAAAAAATGACTGTCGGGGCTTTCATTTCCGGAACAACGGTCTGGAAAAGGGGCGCAGCCATTTCTGGTGCGGAAACAAACTTGGCAATAGGGCCAGTGAACCCTCCATTTCCTTCAACCTTGATGTACGCCAATCCCGGCGCACCGAGCTTCTTCGCTTCTTCCTGTAAATTATCGAACCACGAACGTGGCTGGTCGAAGGCCTGCGGCACGGCCATCGCGCGCACGGTCTTCCCCGCGAAAGCCTTGAACTCACTCTTGGCGAAGAGCGGCGTCAAATCCTTGATCTCAATCGGAATCCGCAAATCGGGCTTATCCGTCCCATAAGTCAGCATCGATTCCTTGTAAGCAAGACGCTGAAAAGCACCGCTGGCGTCATTCAATTTCACATCGGGCTTGAATTCCTTGAACAGCGGCACCATCAGTTTTTCAATCGCGGCAAAAACATCGTCCTGCGTAACGAAACTCATCTCGACATCAAGCTGATAGAATTCGCCCGGCGTGCGATCCGCGCGGCCATCTTCATCGCGGAAACAGGGGGCGATTTGGAAATAGCGGTCGAAGCCGCTGACCATGAGGAGCTGCTTGAACTGCTGCGGCGCCTGCGGCAGCGCGTAAAACTCACCGGGATAAAGACGCGACGGAACAAGAAAATCGCGCGCGCCTTCGGGCGAGGATGAAGTCAAAATCGGCGTCTGGAATTCCTGGAAACCGAGTTCAATCATTCGCCGCCGGATACTGGAAATGACTTTGGCGCGGAGCATGATCGTCTGGTGCAGCTTCGACCGGCGCAAATCGAGGAAGCGGTACTTGAGGCGCGTTTCCTCGGGCACGTGGTCCTCGGGGAAGACATTCATCGGCAGCGGTTCGCACGAGCCAAGCCGGTCGTAACCCGCCACATCCAATTCAATCTCGCCCGTGGCCAGATCGGGGTTGACTGTGCCTTCGGGTCGGGGCCGGACATTGCCCTGAACGCTGATGACCGTTTCCTTGGGCAGATGGGAAAGCGTATCCTGAAAGGAGGCCGTCGGCGGTACGACGATCTGCGTGATGCCGTAATGGTCGCGCAGGTCGATGAAAAGAACACCGCCCAGATCGCGCTTGTTATGAATCCAGCCCGCGAGTCGGACTGTCTGGCCCGCGTCCGCGGCGCGCAAATCGTTACAGGTGTGGGTGCGGTAAGGATTGGACATGAGGGGAATGAGTTTTAGACAGGATTGGCCAGAATAACAGGATTTTTGAAGAGATTGAGTCTAATCTCTTGGAGTCGAACCCTTCAAGGTTTGCCCCGAAGCCCAAACAGAAACATCTTAGAGTTCTTCCGAGCTCGCCGCAGGAAGACCCCGCTGCTCGGCGGCACGTTCAATCGCACGCTTGATTTCTTCGCCCCTCACCGGCTTGCTGAGATAATCATCCATGCCTGAAATCAGGCAAAGTTCCCGGTCTTCCTTCAAGGCATTGGCGGTCATGGCGATGATATAGGGCCGTTCGCCAACGTTAAAACGCGTGCAAATAAGTCGGGTCGCTTCGAGGCCGTCCATTTCCGGCATCTGGACATCCATGAAAAGGAGATCGTACTTATCGCGCTCCACCGCCTCCACCGCTTCCCTTCCATTCGAGGCCAGGGCGGCTTGATAACCAAATTGTTGCAGGACGCGCAACGTAACTTTCTGGTTAATGAGGTTGTCCTCGGCGACCAGAATTTTGAACGGCAGACGCGTGGCCATAGTGGGATCGAAGGCTTTGATCTGGCGCAACGATCTCGTCGTCGTTTTTATATTACCGAAAGCAGTCGTAAGGCTGTTGAACAACTCCGATTGCTTGATCGGCTTCATGAGACGAACGATAAATTCCTCGTTGAGATTAATGTCCTTATTTTGGGAAGGAAGCGAGGAACTGAGCAGAATGAGGGGAATTTTTTTATATTTTTCGATCCCGTGAATTTCCTTGGCTAATTGGCAGCCATCCATGAGAGGCATTTGCAGATCGAGAACGGCCACGTCCAAATCATGCCCCTCCCGCAGCCAGGTCAGCACATCCTCCGGTTTATCAAAGACCTCGGGAATCATGCCCCACCGCTCCGTTTGAATATGCAGAATGTGGCGATTAATTTCGCCATCGTCCACGATCAGGACGCGCTTGTCTTTCAACATCGCCGACGAAGTAAGGAAATTGACCCGACGCCGCGAGTGGGTGGGTTTGGTGAAGAGGGTGAAGAAGAACGACGTCCCCTTGTTCAAGGAACTCATGACCCAGATTTTGCCCCCCATCGCTTCCACCAGACGTTTCGCGATCACGAGGCCCAGACCGGTGCCGCCGTGGAGGCGCGTCGTTGAGGCATCAACCTGGCTGAAAGGCTGGAAAAGACGATCCATGCGATCGGGTGGTATGCCCGGCCCCGTATCACGGACTTGGAACTTAAGGAGTATCCAATCCTCCTCGCGAGACTCTTCTCTCTCGCCCAACCCACGCAGATACTCATTGGTTTGGGGAACGTCACTGGCCGCAACGCGTTCGCTGGACAACTCCACCACCACTTCACCCTTTTCCGTAAACTTGAGAGCATTGCCCACCAGATTAATCAGGACCTGACGCAATCGCGTGGGGTCACTGATAATGGCCCCGGGCATCAAGGAATCGTAAAGATAAGCCAAATCGATACTTTTCTCCGCAGCCCGCACCCCGAAAATATCCAGCACTTCTTCCAGGCAGGGAATCAAGTCAAAGGCAAGGTGTTCCAGTTCCATGGAACCGGACTCGATTTTAGAGAAATCGAGAATTTCATTGATGATGATCAGCAGATTATCGCTGCTCTGACGAATGATTTCGACGAAATTGATCTGTTCCGTCGTGAGCTCCGTATCGAGCAGTAAGCCGGTCATGCCGATCACGCCGTTCATGGGCGTGCGAATCTCGTGACTCATGTTGGCCAGAAATTCACTCTTCGCACGGTTGGCATTATCAGCCGCTTTCCGCGCGTCCTCCATCGCAATTTCCGCCTGCTTGCTACCGGTAATATCGCGCGAAACACCGTATGTGCCCACGATCTCCCCCTGCGCATTTTTCAAGGGCAGTTTCGTCGTCGTCACCCAGGTAATCGTGCCGTCCGACCAGGTTTCCTTTTCCTCGATTCCAACGAGATGCACCCCAGTCCGGATGATCTCCTTTTCCTCCTTGAATGCCGTGGCGGCATGCTCATGGGTAAAGAAATCGAAATCGGTTTTTCCGATAGCCTCCTCAGGCGATTTGAGGCCAAACCTCTTGGCCATACTTGGACTAACTTGAATAAACCGGCACTCGGTATCTTTGAAATAAATATGATCTGGAGTATTTTCCAGCAGGGTTTGCAGTAAAAAATCTTTGGAAATACCGGCAAATTTAGTTTCGGTAATCATGATATTTTATTCAGCAACACAGGGACTAGATTGTAAATACTAGTCCTTATTGCAATTATTGTAGACAGCAATCTTTTAATTCAACATTTTAATTGCCACCGAGGGACATGTGTGAGCCCGATTGCCAACCACCTCCATCGGAATAACTGTCCCTACGGATCCGTTCTTATTCTCAATTTTGAAGCCGGATCCTGCGCTAGCAGCAAAGGTCAGTGTCGGAAGGCCGCGTTGATACGGCCCTTACCAGCCTAACGGGGCCACCGCGGCTCGTTGGTAGAGTTGGAAATTTGAGAAATTTCGCGCATGACCCGATCACGGAGTTCGCCCGGAGGAAACCTCTTCGCCCATGAAACAGCACCCTTCACGTCCTGCACCGCCCACGTACGAACAACAGCGATTGCCGCCTCCTCCTGCATGGCTCCGGGGGTTATTTGTTCTGAAACGATCGAAGCAGCGTCTTCCGGAGAAACCTTGGACTGAGCAACGGCAATGTTGAGAAACAACGTATCGCGAACCTCGCCCGGCTCGCAACTGCGAGCCCATTTGGTGGCGGTGGCGATGTCCTGAGATGCCCATTGCCGGGCAAGATTGCCAAGCATCACTTCGCGACGTTCGGAATCGACTCCTTGCCGAATCAGGACCTGAAGAGCCAGCAGCGGGTCTTTATCTGCTATTTGAAAGCAGGCACAGCTTAGCATGGTATCCCGCTCATCTGGATTCTGTAACTGGCCCACCCATTTTCCAACTTCCTCAGGCTCGCTTTCCGCCCACTTCTGGGCCACGACCCGCATCAACTCCGAACGCCATTCTCCGTTTTGGGGTGACGACTCTGCCAATTTGGCGGCCGCCCAGGGATCCATCTTGACCAAGAGCGGGAGTTGAGTTTCAAAAACCTTCTCTTGATCGGCCGGATTTTTAGAATCAAGCGCACGCCTTATCCAGTCAACCAATTCTGCGACCTTGGCAGGATCTTTCCCGGTCGATACAGAAGTTTCCTGAGCCGGAGTGTCTGGCATGAGAGGCTTTGCCTCAACGATAGTCTTCGTCGACTCCACAGCCGCACTGTCTTGGTTCGAACCGGGCGAAATACCCGGCCCAAAGACAAGCCATCCAAGCCCCATCGCGCCCAACAACCCAAGAGCAATGATCCAGACTTTCCTCATGTGGATTGGGATTCTTTACGGGCTAATTTCCCACGGTATACGTTTCCCATGGGCCGACGGAAATTCGATTGGCAATCAGCGGGTTGGCTCCGTTATTGTCGGCGCAAACGATTTTTCCGTTGGCTTGCGACATCAGCCCAATCTTACCTCCACCCGCATCGACTTCCCAATAACTTTCCCATGCCCCAAACGATGCCCGGTTGTTAATCAATGGATTCGCTCCGTTGTTGTCCGCACAGACATATTGATTGTTGCTGTTTGCGCGCACCGCAATCTTTCCATTACCCGCATCGACCACAGTGAAGTGTTCCGAGGTTCCGACTGTGGTTTTACTGGCAATCAACGGAATGGTTCCGCTAACGTCCGCAGTGACGTACTTGTTATTCACCTGCGCCAAAAGGGAGAAAGTCCTTCCAGGGTAAAGTTGACCGCTTGACGTAGTAGAGTTGGCACCGCCCGAAGAAGAATTCATCTGCCACCAATTGAAATTAAATCCCCCCGTATCAAAAACAATTCGCACGGTGTTAAGGGAATTCGAGAAACTGCCGAAGGTTCCAAGGTCGAACGTCTGCCATGTCTGCCATCCGCCTGTGTTGGAAATAGTCCGACTTGGCTGTTTTATGCCGTTAATCTCAAGATGCATTCTGCAGGTCATTGTTGATGCCACGCGCACCAAGAAGTGCGGGATCCCGTTGAGCGGCACATTTTGCCACTCCAAATATTCGCCGGCTTGGGTACTTCCCACATCCCATCCCCCGCCGCTGTCACTGGTTCCCTCGATCTTGATGTTGCCGTTACGAAAAACCCCGGTGCCGCCACTGGCTCCGCCAAAGGTGTCGCAACCTTCCGCTTCAAATTTCAGGTCATTCTGAAACGGGTTCCGGCTGTGTTTACGAAGCAAACCAAGCCGCTGGTTGGGATAGTCGTATCCGGTTTGGGCGTAGCCCAGCGGGTTGCCACTGGGATCAAGATTTCGCACCCGAAGCAGCGCCGCGGTTTCAGACCAGTCCGAAAAACCCTCGCAAAGAGTGAGCAAGGCCCCACCCCCAACCGTCGTGTTCAAAGCGTTATCCAATGTAGTGCCATGGTTGGGGTCCATGTAATTGGCTTCAGTCGGCGCATGGAAAGAGGGGGCCAAGCCCCCGATTTTTACCCCGTTAAAAGTAGTAAGAGTTCCTGCCTGAGAAGGAGGATTAAACCAGCTGTGAACTCCATCGATGATGGAAGGATTGTTACATGTGGTATCTGTCGTGAGAGTATCCTGGGAAACAATAATAAATGGATTGAAGCCGAAATCCGCCTGGCACTTCTGGCGCACATAGGTAAGAGCTCTGGAAAAATTCCCTTGTCCGTTGGCTATGGCCCAGGTGCCTCCAGTCCATATGATAATAACCGGACGCCCATTGATCTTGAACCGGTTTGCGTCCGGAACGGTTTGATAAAAAATCTTGTAGTTAAAATCATAGATATACTGCCAATTGGCTGAATTGCTGATATCAAATGGGGTGCCAGTCGAATAACCGCGTCCATTGGCCTGATTCCATTGAGCAAGCCAGGACGATGCGTTGTCATCAAAAATAGCCAGCTTGGTGACATTTCCCTGGTTATTCAAGGCCGTCACGAAGGGGGCGATCTTGTTGGGGTTCTTGCTGGTGTTCGGTTGCGAGCCCTCCAGGTTGGGGCAAACAAAATCCACTCCGCTTTGTTTCAGTTGCGCAGCCCACTCATTCCAAGTCGAATTGACATCCGTCGGATTGTAGAGCGGAAAGTTCATCTTGCTGGTGTCATAGGGGCCGGTCAGGTTATTGCCGTAATCATAGCCACAGGTTACACCGATATATTGGGCCTGGGAGGAATTCGGCAACATTGCAAACAATGCAGCGACCGCTGCAGATAAAACCATCTTGAGATTAGTGTTCATAGGATTTCTGTGATTCCAGATTAATGCTGTATTCTTACTTGTTGTTTGCTGGCAAGGCTGCCTGCAGGTCCCGCTTAATTTGCAAGAGGCTAACGTGACACACTTGTAACGCAAGAAGTAAAGGTGTTATTACAAGATTCTTTCCTTTAGAATCATTAAAGAGGAATTATAACTCTCGGCACATAGGAAACATTCCAAAAAATTAGTCTGCCGGTTATGGTGAGTAGCTACCCCTGTCACCAGACTGCGTTCATCGCACGAGGAGTCGTCCCCAGGCAAAAATCCTTTCGGCGTGATCCACATGTACTTTTCGGACAGCCTTCAGGAGTTTGCTGAAAAAGGCGCTCTGTTATCCGATAATGCCGCAGAAAGAAGTTCACCGCTTCCCACAGAGTGCCCGTTTACCAATCGTTTGCGCGTGCTCTTCCACCGCCA